>ULWV01072745.1_pt1 | contig 11499 bp, 5 predicted proteins | sample 1960651 | NCBI WGS metagenome assembly ULWV01 (sample SAMEA4835820, study PRJEB28245) | human gut metagenome | biome: gut microbiome; material: fecal sample | place: Denmark | collected 2008
TTCTTATTCCTGCTTGCTATTTTCTTCTCACCAATTTTCTGTGCAATCCCGGGATTTGCAACAGCTCCGGCATTGATTTTCGTAGGATTTTTAATGGTAACAACAGTGATCTCTATTGACTTTACGGATATGACAGAGGCAATTCCGGCTTACTTATGTATGCTTGCAATGCCACTGATGTACAGCATTTCAGAAGGTATCGCAATCGGCGTTATCTCTTATGTTGTGATCAATGTGATCTGCGGTAAGGCAAAGAAAATCACACCGTTAATGTATGTACTTGCTGTATTGTTTGTATGTAAGTATATCTTCTTATAAAAGAGCGTGAACCGGATGAAATATGTTCCATTTATGATCTGCGTGATCGTGTTTCTTTTCACAAGCGCAGGGTATTTTATCACAGATAAGAAAACAGAAAAAATATATGGAGCACTTTCGATCGTGAGCATTGCGTGTGCGATTGTGCAGGCGGCGATTGTGTTTTGAGAGATAAAGGCAGAGAACCGGATACCCGATGAAAAGTTGGGCGTCCGGTTCTTTGTTTATTTTGCTGAAAATTTTGGAAGGTATTGCTTATACAGATTGGATATGGTACAGTAGCGGTAAATCAAAAATCCGGTTGGAATAAGTCAGAGTGAAGACGACAGCTGGAGCAGTCATATATTTAGAAATAAACAGGATTATCAACATAGACCATGTCGGTCGCATATCCCAATGATTTTAATTTGATAATGAAAACAGAGTGAGATTGGAAATATTTGTTTTTGTTAGAAAAGTCAGTTTACTTATGAAGGAGAAAATGCTATGATTTGTAGAAAAATAAATACGAACCTTTCAGAAACCTTAGATGAGATCGGTCTACAGAAAGCAAAGCGGGATGACTACGCCAAGTGTATTCTTGCAGATCCACAGGTGCTTGCGAGAATTGTTAAAAACGTGGTGACAGAATTTGAACAAATGTCTATAGGAGAAATTATTCCCTGCATTGGACAGCCAACAGTTACATTAAGTGTGCCGGAGCTTCTCAGCATAAAAAATTTAAGCATAGGAACAGAAGATATTGAAGAAGAATACGGAAAAATTGTTTACGATATTCGATTTCCGTTGTATCATAAAGAAAAGACGATTAAGTTTCTGATCAATATTGAAGCTCAGAAAAGCACAAAGGTTTCAAAACTCAAATATCATATAGAAAATCGCATGACATACTATATTTCAAGGATGATCTCATCCCAGAAAAATGTAGAGTTTATCAATTCTTCCTATGATGATTTAAAACCTGTATACAGTATCTGGATCTGTATGGATACGGGAAAGGCAGAAGATTCTATTATTAAATTAGGACTGGAAGCGAATGTGATATATGGTGAAAGCATATGGAAACCAGATTTTTCGCTGATAAACGGAGCTATTATCAGAATCCGTGAAAATGCAGATGCTGAGATATCCAAAAACAAACTGATTGCCATGTTAGAGCTTCTTTTTTCACAGACACCGAAAGAAATTAAGAAAAAGAAACTGGAAGAGGATTATAATTTTGTGATGTCGGCAGAAATGGAAGGATGTGTGAATGATATGTGTAATATAAGTGATCTTTTTGAAGAACAGGTAACGGAACAGGTAACAGAACGCGTAACAGAACAAACTTTAATTTCTAAAGTCGTGAAGAAAATAAAGCGAGGCAAGAGTATCGCAGAGATAGCAGACGAACTTGAAGAAACAGTCGAGACGGTCACGCCTGTTTATGAAGAAGCTCTCAAGGCTGCTCCAGATTATGATGAGACAGCAATCTATGAAGCACTCAAAAAGTCACGCTGTTGATTTTATTTTAATAAGGGATAATAGTAAGAAAGCTTTGAAACCAGTGAGTAAGTGGTTCAAAGCTTTTTATATGCTTTTTTGACAATCTTGTGACAAAATATAAAATAAGGCATGATTTTGTGTAATTCTGGTGTGCGTCTTGGCTTTAGATAGCAGCCACACAGACGGATAGGGCGAAGCCCCTGGGTGGGGATTTTCAGGCAAGACGCCGCCAACTCACCTCCGTAAATTTCCCAAAAACAAAAAAGGTGATTCGGTCAGAATTTGATTGAAAGAGATACTAATACATACTCCAATTTACTTCCGATTGGAATATTCATTTGCACCCTTGTTGGATTGTGTTACACGATTTTCAAGGGAAAACGAAAATAGCCGCCAACTATTCGCAGTAGTTGACGGCTGTTAGTTAATAACAGTTAATCACTATCGAGGGTAGCCGCTTCTTTTGGCTTTCCCTTTTCAATGTTAATATAGCACAGGACTATTTTGTTTTCAAGGGGAAGAAATAAATTAAGATTCATATCCTTTTTGTATGACTTCCTGTACAAAATCTTTCGCATTTGAAGAAAGATGTCTGTAATAATTTAATACGCGCATCTCACTTCGTGTAAAAGATGTATCTGCGTCATAAGTCTCATATTTGAATGGAACGTCAGTGTTTCCAACCAAATAGTCTATGGAAGTTTCGAAAATTTCAGCCATATGAATTAATATATCAAGTTCTGGGATTGCAAGTCCGTTTTCGTATTTATAAACGGACTGTTGTGTAACGTGTAACATATCAGCAAGAGCCTGTTGGCTCAATCCTTTTTTCTGACGTAATTCTCTTAATCGTTTCATAAATTCACCTCTCGTATCATCACTATATCAATAGGGTTTTCAAAAAGATAAAAACCCATACTATATATTGAAAACAACTAATAGTTGTGATAATGTGAAATTAGAATATATAAACAAAGGATAAGAGGGAGAATGAGTATGAAAAAGAAAGTAAAAAATAGTGTCAGTTATCTTATGATAGTTGTCATGCTGTTAAGCATATATCAGCCCTACAATATATATGCAACAGAAGCTGATCAAAGCGTACAGGTGGAAGATACACAGACAGAAACTGGTGTCAGTGAAAGTTTATCGGTTAAAGAAGAGAAGAGTGAGCAGATAGAAAATGTACAGACACCAGTGAATGGCGAGAAAGCGGCTGATAATGATTCTGTAGATACAAAAGTTGAAGAAGTATCAGTAATAAAAATTGTATCTTTTCAGGAAGATGCGATGTTTCAGAATCCAGTTTATGTAGATGGCGGAACATCATTAGACGGGATAGTAGCGACTTTTCCGGAAAACGTCATAGCGTTTGATGATAAAGAAAATGAAATAGAAATTCCAAATGTTGAGTGGGTGTGTGAAAGTGACATTGGAGAAGACTGGAGTGAATTAGTATATTCCTTTGAATTACCAGAAACATACATATTAGGAGAAGATGTGCAGCTTCCAACGATAAGTCTTTGCAAGGCGGAGAATGAAGCAAGTTTGCTGAGTGAGGATGAAGGAAATGCTACAGAGGTTGAAGATGGAACAGAAGCGCATCCGTATCTTATTTATACTTATGATGATTTTGAAAAAGTAAGACAGCATCTTGAGAGCGGAAATTATTTTAAATTGATGAATGATATTGATGCGGAGAATGTAGCGTGGAGATCAATAAGTTCAAGCAGTTCGAATCCTTTTAAGGGAAACTTTGATGGAAATGGGTACTGCATTTTTAATTTAGAATATATGGCTAATAATTATGGATATGGTATTTTTGGTTATTTGAAGGAAGCAAGTATTCATGATTTAGGTATAAAAGTAAAAAACGGAGTACAAATTTCAGCAGGAACAGATGCAGGTCTTTTATGTAGAAGTGGAAGCGCATCTTCCATATTGCGTTGTTATGTAATAGGGGATTTAGTAACGGATTATCTAGATGCTGAATGTGTAGGTTTGATTGCTGGAATGTTTTCAGGAGATATTAGTGAATGTTATACACAAGGATATGTGTATAGTTATGGGAATAGAGCACTTGGAAGACCTGCATATTGTATAGCAGGAGGAATTGTTGGAGCAATTACAGGAGGAAATACATCGCTAACAATATCAAATTGTATATCATATTCCAAAGTGGAAACTGCTGTATGTAATGAACAAAGTTATGCGGGTGGAATTTTAGGAAGTGGAAAAAACGCTAATATAACAAACTGTTTATTTTTAGGAGAAACATTAGGTGGGAAGGAAAAAATATTAGGACAAGTATATGGCAATAGTAAAGACACGGGTACAGTAGTTACTAATTCGTATTTTTCTAACAATAATTCATATAACGCACAAGATGAATTATATGGAACAGGAAAAACAATTTCTGAATTACGTCAACAAAACACGTATGAAGGCTGGGATTTTGTTAATATTTGGACAATGGATGACAGGAAAAATGCTGGTTTTCCAATGCTTAAATGTATGGAGAAAATTGATAGAGAAGTGTCAAAATATATAAAGCCAACATGTGTAGGATACTCAATTGCAAATAATCAAACATTACTTTCAAATAGTTTGGATTTTGAAGTATATTTTGATCGAAATATTATTGTAAATCAAAATGAAGGTGTATATTTTTGGGATTCTTCATCGGGTGCCAAAATACAGTGCCAGTATCAGGCTGTAAATTCAAATAAATTACAAGTTAAACCAAGTACATCATTTGTTAATGGACATAATTATAAATTAGTTATATCCGGTAACTGTATTTTTGATGCAGAGTATCCACAATTTTATAATGAAGGACAGAATGATACGTTTGAGATAAATATGTGTAAGGAAGTGTTTGAAGGTAGTGGAGAGAAAGATGACCCTTATGTTATTACAAACGTACAACAATTAAACTGTGTGAAGTATCAACCAACAAAATGTTATATTTTAGCCAATGACATTGATGCAAGTACTGTTATGGAAATTAATTCAATAGGAGAGGCTAAAAGTGCAAGCAATGGCATGTATATATATGAAAATCGAGAAACAGGTGGACAAAATGATCCATTCACAGGAGTGTTTGATGGACAAGGTTATACTATCAGTGGAATTAAAGAATATAATGCGAATAGTATTAACGGGGATGCGTATTATCGGTATGTTGGATTGTTTGCATCTACAAAAGATTGTATAATTAAAAATTTGAATATTGTATTGTCGGATGATTTTTATAAATATGATACATGGACAGGAACATTTGTTTCATATGTGTATTATCCGTATGTTGCCGGATTAGTAGCAAAAGGGACAGGAACAATTACTAACTGCACCGTGAGTGGAAACATATATACAAAATTAGATACAAGTGCAGCAGGACTACTTGCTGCAGAGTTTGATGGTATTATCCAGAATTGCGCGACTTATGGAAGTATAGTTAACGAAAGTAACAGTTCTGGTTGCTATGCTGGTGGTCTTGTTGGAAGACTAGGAACAACAGGAACGATAAAAGATAGTTATTCTCTGGCAGCAGTATATGGTGCAGATAAAAATACAGTTGGTGGTCTGGTTGGTATTAACAAGGGATTGATTGCAAATACATATGCGGCAGGATATGTCTCAAAACAACAAAATGCGGGAGGACTGGTCGGAAGTAATACAGGAAATGTTCATAATTCTTATTATGATTGCGTATCAACAGGAATGGTTGACAGAGGAAAAGGAACTTCTAAAATTACATCTGCGATGAAGTCAAAGGCAACCTATGAGGGCTGGGATTTTGACAATTGTTGGGAAATAAATAACGGAAAAAATGGTGGATATCCATATTTAAAAGGTGGACTGAGCATAGATACTGTGTTTGGAACGCCGACAACAATTGCTGTCTTTGATGGAGAAGACAGAACAAGGATAATTGATAAGCCGTGTATTACAATTTATGAAAATGGAATAGAAGTAGACAAATATACTGGAGACGAAAATGGTGTCATTACTCTGGATGGAATTGTTACAAGCAGGGCATATGATATAAAAATAACAGCAGATGGATATGGTACCTATACAAATAGTATGTATCAGATAAAAGCGTTTGGAACACAGTTTGTTTTATTGTATCCACAGACAGATACACCTACCGTTTACTGTGCCAATATTGCTCCAGCTTCTGCACCATCTGAAATTACAGATATTATGCAGAAGAAAAAGACGATTACAGAGAGTGATACGCAAAAATATAATTTGGAGGTTTCTGCCACATACTCAGGTGAAATAGATCAGGTATGTCTGATTCAGGATGGTAAAGTTATCAAAATAAGTCATGATGGCAGGTTCGAAGGGTTAACAGGAAAAGATTTTGAGAGTAATACACCACTATATATTAAAGCAGTTGGAAAAGATGGAAGTACAAGCAAATTATATCGGACTTATTTATCAGCGGCTTCTAAGCCAACAGTTAGCGGTAGTTTAGGATTTGGCAAATTGTCAGTAGATGTTCCAGATGATATCCCGATTTTGGGAGGATATACAATTGAACTGAATGATATTTTCAAAGATTTAAAAGTTTTTGAAGTTGAGGTATCAGATGAAAAAGCAAAGTTTTCTGTTAATTTAGAGGCAGAGGCAGATACCGAAAAAAAGGAGGATAAAAAGGACGAAAAGAGTAATCCGACATATGATGAAATTTTAGAATTGCTAGAATATGATAAAGGAGAGGGACAAAAAAATTATATCAGTAAATTACAACAATTTGTAGATGATTATAATGAGTTGTTTTGTAATACTGGAAACTTTATGACTCTTGATTCTGCGGATGCAAGCAAATCAACAATAAAGGCAAAAGTATTTGGCTATCTAGAGTGGGATTTGCCTACAAAAAAAATATGTGGTGGAAAAATAGCAATATATATAAGTTCAGCTTTAAGCTTTGAAAATGGATTTGTGGCAGGAGGTATGCCATTTGTTATTGTAATTGATTTATCAGGAGATGCAGAAGGATATGCTACAGCAACATTGTTCACAGAACAGGAAATATGGAATGTTGGCGTTGATGCGAAGTCGAAGCTGTCGGTTGGAGTCGGTGTTGGAGTGCCACAGTTGGCGTCAATTATCGTTAATGGTTCAGGAGAACTAGAGACAGTTATTGATTATAATACTTATACCAAAGATAGTAATGTTAAATTGGATTTGACGGCTGAACTGGGATGGAAATTGAAAATACTGTGTTACGAGATGAGCAGATCATGGATCGAAAAAACATACCATTTGTATGACTCAAATGATATACAGACAATGGCACTTGCTGATACTTACAATATTGATGAAATACAGGAAATGGTGTTATCTGTTAATCCAATCATAACAGAAGCAGCATGGAACGATTCGGAAAATTTAACAAGAGCGGCTGGTACAGCATCAGATGTAACTTTATTGAATAACGTATATGATAATGCTGCACCACAGATTGTTCAGGCTGGAAATGATCTAATTATGATTTATATGCATCAGAATGATTCCAGAACTGCGATTAACGCCACGGAATTAATGTATTCTGTTTATGCTGCAAGACGGAATGTTTGGCAGACACCAAAAGTAATCACTAATGATATGACCGCAGATTTTTATCCATCAGTAGTACAAAAAGATGGCACAGCTTATGTTACATGGCTGAATATGTCTGAAAATGTGCAGAATGACAGTATGGATATAAATACATTTGCTTCATTAGGAAAAATATCAGTTGCAAAGTATAATGCTGTTTCCAGGAAATTTGAAATATGCACGTCAGATGAAAAAGGCATGTTTATGAATCCACAGTTATGTGCAGATTCCGGTGTTTTATTGTGGGTTGTGAATACGTCAGCGGACATGTTGGATAATTCAAAAACGGACTTGTTAATTGCAAATTATGATGGAAATACAATTAGTAATGCAAAGACAATTGAGCAGGCTGTTAGCAACCTGATAATGGCTAAAATTGGACTGAATGAGTCTGCAACAGAGATTGCTTATATATACGATTGTGATGGCAATTATGAAACAACAGATGATCATATTTTAAAAGTAATAGATGTGAATGGAAATCTTTTGTTTGAAAGTGTAAAGGGAGCAATTTCAGATGTTGAGTTTGCAAATCTGGCTGGGGAAAATACTATAACATATGCACAGAATGGAACTGTTTATTCATTAAAAAACTACAAACCAGTAAAAGTTTTAGATGGCAATATGGCGATTATGAATGAATATTCTATTGAGAATGGTCAGACAGATTACATTGTATTTAAAAATGAAACATCAGACACAAGTATTTATGCATACGTTTATGATAAACTTACAGGATATTGGAACAATGCAATTCCATTGACAGATGCCGGAATACAAGTGGTTTCATATAGTGCGGCAGAATATAATGGTGATCTCCGTTTGGCATATCAGAATATCGTATCGGAACAGGATGGTACATTAAAAGCTGAATTGCATGCTAAAACAATTGAATCAACAGTTGATTTAGAAGTTAGTAATATTTCATATGATGAATCAACCGGAAGATTAGATATCACTGCAGATGTAACAAATAAAGGAATGCAAAAAGCGGATGGTTATCAGATTGAAGTATATGATGGTTCAACTCTGATTTTTTCGGAGATAAAAGATGAAACGATTGATGTTGGACAGAGCATTGGGTATGCAAAAGAAATAGAGACAGCGAATATTCTTGGTTATAAGAAAAATTTTGACGTTAAAGTTGTTCCGGTGAATGCAGTTGATGCAGATGAAACAGACAATGTTGCAGAAATAACAGTTGGCTATCCAGATATATGTATGGAAATTCAGGATGAAACGATAGGCTCTGATACATATTATGGAAATCTTAGGATTAGTAATATTGGAAATTATGCAACAGATGGAAATGTCAATATTTATATTTACGATACACTTGTAAAGACTATTCCGGTTGCACAGTTGCAGGTGGAAGAAATAGTTGATTTACCGGTAGAGGTAGATATGAATCAGGCAGACATCCAGGATAATGTCGGAATTGTTAAATTTGAATTTGTATCCAATTTGGATGAAATGTATTTACATAATAACGTTGTAACATCAAATATTTATCCTTCTATGAATGCGACACTTGGAGCAGTTCATGCAGCAGATGTAAATCTTTCAGCAGGAAAAACAGCCGAATTGAATGTGGATTTTGAAGCTGCTACTGGATCAAAAAACCGAATAGCCATTGAGCCAATGGAGTATTCTGTGAAGAATCCGGAAATTGCAACAGTGGATGAGAATGGTATTGTGCATGGAAATAAAGCAGGTACTACATCTGTCAGCATTACTGCGCAGGATAGCTTTGGAAATGTTGCAGTTGGGACATGTGCCGTTAATGTTACTGTGGAAGATAAGAAGGAGGATACAGATGGAAATCCATCTGATAATAAACCTTCAGATGATAAGCTACAGGATGATGGTAATAAAAAGAATGATATATCAAAGGATGAAACATCAGCAAGTGAAACTGCAAAAATAGGTAGTACTACAGAAAAGAGTAATTCTGACAGTGAAAAACTGTCGCAAAGCAATGAGTTGCACGCAAAGCCTTCTCAAGATGATGCGGAAGTGCGTATAGTAGGGAATGCTATCGATGCTGCAAAAATTCAGGACAAAGCAGGAAATGCAAAAACGGAAAACATATATTCAGAGAATGAAGATAGCAATAGTGAACAAAGCGAAGCTCTGGAAAATGCAACAGAGGATGATGGTTCACAAGAAACTGAAAGCCAAGAGAGTGATAAAAACAAAACGAATGAAACGGTAGAAAATTCGAAGATTGGCAAGAAGAATATTGTTTTGTTGATTTGGGGTATTGTTTTGATTGCTGTTGCTGGTGGCATAGGAATTATTTTGATACGTAGGAAAAAATAAGAAATAAAACTAATAATATGTATTGAAAACAATGTTTAGTTGTGGTAACTTAAAATGTAATAATACAAAGGAGGATACAGTTGTGAAACAGAAACTATTAGCAGCACTTATGATAATCACGTTATGTGTAAGTGGCAGTGCCAGTGTAATGGCGGCAGAAAATGAATCAATAATGAAGGATGTAACAGAAGAGAAACAGGAAGCAGAAGACACATTTACAGAAGACAATGTGTCTGAAAAAAACAAACTTTCATCTCCAACAAACGTACAATGGACAGATGATTGGGATATGCAATGGAAATGTGTACCTGAAGCGATGGGGCATTATGATTTTATAATAGAAAAAAATGGAGAACAGTATGAAACTAGTTCGTGGGAAATTTGAAATGAAGATGGGATTGTTACAGCAAATGAGTCTGCGTTTATTATGGAAAGTGGAGTGTATAGGTTTGCAGTAAGAGCTGCAAATGACTATGATCCGGATAGGTTTGAAGCAAGTGATTATGTGTATAGTGAGGAAAGAACATATGTAAGACCATCACGGGAATTGGGCACAACTGTTGGATATTGGGACAAAGAAAAAGATGGAATTTTTTATTACAATGGCGTTGATGGAGCAGCAGGTTATTATGTAAGTTTATATAAGACAGATGGTGATGGAAATGAATACTCGATTTCGGGAGAATGGTCTGTAGAAAAAGATGGCTTTAAAGATTCAATAGATAATTTGCATACAAAAGATTTTACAAATGATATTAAGGAAGCTGGAAAATACAGAGTTACAGTACGTGCGTTGAGTGGCAACATTGATGAAATTGCAAACGGCGCAGAGGGAGAAAAATCAGACTATTTTGATACCACATCATCATCTTCTTCAATTAAAGACTTTTTTGATAATTTAGATAAGACTGATCCCAATGCTGCATTGAGCAGTTTAAAAAATCAGTTCAATATTGAAAAAATTAGAACCGCTATGCAGACAGATGGAGATATTTTGAATCAGATGCAGGAACTTGAGACAAGTTATGCAACCCAGAATGGTATTACTACATCTAATCAAGTGTCAGCAGAAGCCGCAGCTTATGTAGACACAAATAAGATTTCCATGATAGGTGCTGCACTGAACGCAATAAGTGGTCCGGTAATGTTGAAAGTAACTGTACCAGAGTCAAAAGTAGATGTTGATACGAATCGATATGCAAACAGTGTACAGCTGGATTTAAAACTTGATGCAGATGGGCAGTCAAAAGATACATTGGATGTCCCGATTACAATTACGATGCCAATTCCAGCTGGAATAGAGAGCAGTCATCTGACAATTTTACATTATCATGCAGATGACACAGCTGAAGTGATTTCACCAAGAGATAATGGGGATGGAACAGTAACTTTTACGATTACGAAATTCAGTACATTTGTTTTTGCAAACGAAAAAACAGAAACTGAATCAGGAACACTTGCTAATCCAACAACAGAAAATCCGACAGTGACGAATCCAGCACCACAAGCGTCAACTATGCCAGAGGTACAGACAAAACAGGAAGAAGGTAGTGCGACGGCAAGTGAGGAGAACCAGATTGTATCTCCAAAAACAGAACAAAATAATTTTGATGTTTTTGCAGCAATCATTGCTTTCACTTCGCTAGGTGGAGCTGTGCTGTATGCAGGAAAAATGAAACAGATTAAAAAATAGAAAACTTTAATTCATATGGGTGTCAAGCAAAATTCCTTTACTGTAAAGAAAAAATGCTTGACACC
>ULWV01006868.1_pt1 | contig 11314 bp, 10 predicted proteins | sample 1960651 | NCBI WGS metagenome assembly ULWV01 (sample SAMEA4835820, study PRJEB28245) | human gut metagenome | biome: gut microbiome; material: fecal sample | place: Denmark | collected 2008
CTCACCGCCATGCGCTCCAAGGACCCCAGCAGCCAGGTGGGCGCCTGCATCGTCAGCCCGGAAAACAAGATCCTGTCACTGGGCTATAACGGTATGCCCATTGGCTGCGACGACGACGCCATGCCCTGGGACCGCGAGGGCGACCCGCTGGACACCAAATATATGTACGTCTGCCATGCCGAGCTGAATGCCATCCTGAACAGCGCCCACAACAACCTGAAGGGCGCACGGGTCTATGTGACCCTCTTCCCCTGCAACGAGTGCGCCAAAGCCATCATCCAGTCCGGCATCTCGGAGGTGGTCTACTACGGCGACAAGTACCACGACTCCGATTCCAGCGTTGCAGCACGGTTCATGTTCAAAAAGGCCGGTATCCGGCTCACCTCCTACACCCCCAGCGGGCGGAAGATCGAACTGGAGCTGTGAGCGCGCAAAGCCCTTGACCGGCGGTTTCTTCTGCTATATAATAGAAGCATCATTTCGAATAAATATTCAAGTTTTTATGAATAGAGAGGGAAATATGCAATGAGTCTGAAAAATCGGAACTTTCTGAAGCTGCTGGATTACACCCCCGCCGAGATCGAAGCGCTGCTGGATCTGGCCGCTGACCTCAAAGCCAAGAAGAAGGCCGGCATCCGCCACGATGCCCTGCGCGGCAAAAACATCGCCCTGATCTTCGAGAAGACCTCCACCCGCACCCGGTGCAGCTTTGAAGTGGCCGCCCACGATCTGGGCATGGAAGTCACCTATCTGGACCCGTCGGGCAGCCAGATCGGCAAAAAAGAGTCCATTGCGGACACCGCCCGTGTGCTGGGCCGGATGTTCGACGGCATTGAGTACCGCGGCTATGGCCAGCAGATCGTCGAGGACCTGGCCCATTATGCAGGCGTTCCCGTCTGGAACGGTCTGACCAACGAGTTCCACCCCACTCAGATTCTGGCCGACTTCCTCACCATCCGGGAGCACTTCGGCCACCTGAAGGGCATCCATTTCGTCTACTTCGGCGACGCCCGCTACAACATGGGCAACAGCCTGATGGTGGGCTGCGCCAAGATGGGCCTGCACTTCACGGCCTGCGCCCCCAAGAAGTATCAGCCGGATCCGGCGCTCATCGCCCAGTGCCAGGCCATCGCCGCCGAGACCGGCGCGACCCTGACCTTTGAGGAAGACCCCGCCAAAGCCGCCCAGGGTGCCGATGTGCTGTACACCGACGTCTGGGTCTCGATGGGCGAGCCTGTCGAGGTCTGGGCCGAGCGCATCCACGACCTGGCCCCCTACCAGATCAACAACGCGCTGATGGCGCTGGCCGGGCCGCAGGCCGTCTTCATGCACTGCCTGCCCGCCTATCACGACCACAAGACCACCGTGGGCAAAGAGATGGGCGAAAAGTTCGGCCGCGATGCCATGGAAGTCACCGACGAGGTCTTCGAAGGCCCGCAGAGCATCGTCTTCGACGAGGCCGAGAACCGGATGCACACCATCAAGGCCGTTATGGCGGCGACCTTGGGATACGAAGGATAACGACCCATTTGCACAAAAAACGCTCTCTTGCCGTCGGCAAGGGAGCGTTTTTATCGTTTCATCGTTTCTTACAGATCATGTTTTTTGCAGAACCGCTTGCTGCCCCAGTACATCGCGCCCCAGATGACGACGGCGAGGACAAGGTAGACCGGGTTCTTCATCGAACTGACGAGGGACTGGCCGAAGAGGGCCATCATGGCCACCATCACACCCTTGCCCAGCAGCATGGTGATGAGGTAGCGTTTTTCGTCAAAATCCGAGATGCCGAAGGCAAAGTGCATGAAGGACGAAGGGGTGAACGGCAGCACCGACAGCATGAACAGGGACGAAACGTCGAACCGGCTGACCCACTGCTCCGCTTTTTCCAGCTTCTGGGAACGGCTGGCGAACTTCCAGAAAAACTGTTTGAGCACCCGCCGCCAGAACAGGAACATCAGGGTGCCGCCCAGCATGACGCCCACCCAGCTGTACACAAAACCGAAAAGGCCGCCGTGGGCCGCCACATTCAGCGCCACGATGGCGATGAGGGGCAGCGGCGGAAAAAACGACTCCACCATTGCCAGAAAGATGGGCGCAAGGGGGCCGAGGTCTCCGAAGCTGTCCAGTAATGTCTGCCAGAATTCCAGCGTTCCCAGCTGGTGCACAAAGCTGATCAGGGTGCTTTCCATCGTGTGTTCCTTCCCTCTCGTTTCTCTTAGTATATCCAGAACTTATGAATGTGCGATGAAGAAATTCTGCATTTTCTTCGCTTTTTCGTCTGCGTTATACTTTGCTATACGAAATGGGGTTCGGTTTTCCTGCACGATCGGTCTCAGGCTTTTTCCCCGGCCTGTTTTTCGGCGCGGGCCTTCATCCGCTCGATCTGCTGGGTGCGCTGCTTGTCCCAGCGGGCCAGCGCCTCGGCATCCGGAACCTGCACACAGCGGGCAAAGCTCCAGTGCAGGCCGTCCCGTCGGGCCAGCTTGTACCGCTGGAAGACGCCCTTGCCCGCCTCGCTGGCCGTTCCGGCACAGTGGGGGCACTGGGCCAGCGTGTACCAGCTGTTGCTGCCCTTTTTCAGCCAGATCTCGTCCGGCGCAAGGTCGGCTCCGCAGGCCGGGCACTGGGCCGTGCTGATGATGGGGTCGACCCGCCAGGTGTACGGCTCCACATAGCCGCGGAAGACGCGGAAATCCCGGTAGTCGCCGGGCTTCGGGCAGAGGCTCTGGCGCAGGGCCTGCTCCTCGCTGGGGTAGGCGGCCAGCCCCTCCCGCAGGTCGAGCTTGCGGCAGACATCGGCGGTGTAGAGGGTATCGGACAATGCGTCGTGGAAGGGGCGGTCCATCGGAATGCCCATCCGGGTGACGACGCTTTCCAGCGTCATGCCCTCGCCTTCCTTGCGGGGATGTTCCCGCAGAAAGATCTGCTGCAGGTCGTACCACACCGTGGGGCGGCTCTCGTCCAGATTGCACAGGAACAGATTCTGCTTGAGCACCGGCACATCGTCCATGCCCCACTCGGCGAACTCGGCATCCGGGCCGCACCACTGCATGAAACGGCGCAGGCCCTGCACGATGGGAGCGCCGTTGTCCAGGTCTTCCTGCGTCAGGCCGGTGACCTTGGCGATGTGGTGCTGCAATTTGCGGAAGATGCGGGGGCGCAAATGGATGGAGAAGGTATCGAGGACGTTGGCGTCTTCGTCGATCTTCACCGCGCCGATCTCGATGATCTCACCCCGGAAGGTCTGCTGCACCCCATGATAGTTGAACGTATACGGCTGGTAGCCGATGTTCCATTCCAAATCAAATAAAACCAGATTGCGCTGCGGCATTCGTGTGTCCTGTCCTCTCACTGTAAAATGAATTTCTCAATGGCCTCGGCGACGCCGTCGTGGTTGTTGTCGGCGGCGGTCACGTAGTCGGCGACCTCCTTCACGGTGTCTTCGGCGTTCTGCATGGCGACGCCCACGCCCGCAAAGTCGATCATCGAGCGGTCGTTCAGACCGTCGCCGCAGGCCATCAGGTTCTCGCGGGTCAGGCCCATGCGTTCCAGCAGAGCGCCCAGGCTGACGTCCTTCATCACGCCCAGCGGCACAGCCTCGATGAAGAAGGGGCTGGAGGGGTAGATGTCGATCTTGCCCTCGAACCGCTGCCGGCCTGCGGCGCAGACGGCGTCGCGGCGGGCGGGGTCCACGGTGAGGAGCATCTTGCAGATGGGGTAATCCACATAGGACGCCAGATCGTCCACATGGTACATCTCCAGCTTGGTGGTCACACACTCCTTCCGGGCCCAGGGGTCCTGGTCGCGCTCGCAGACGATGCCGCGGGCATCGTAGGTCAGGAGCGCGACGTCCTGCTCTGCCGCAAACCGGCACAGCTGGGGCACGAACTCCGGGGCCAGCAGCTTCTGATACAGGGCCGCACCGGTGGCGCAGTCCACGATCTTTCCACCGTTGTAGGCCAGAATGCAGCCGCCCTTTTTGTCCAGCTCCAGTTCCTTTGCCAGCGGGGTGATGCCCGCCGTAGGCCGGCCGGAAGCCAGCACGATGGTCACGCCCTGCGCCGCTGCTGCGTCCAGCGCCGCGCGGGTGCGGGGGGTAACGATCTTTTCATCATTGGTCAGGGTGCCGTCCAGATCCAGCGCCAGCACCCGAATTTTTGATCCGTTCATTTCGATTCCTCACTTTGGGGCACATCCGCCCGCTGTGTCGTATTTTTCGGTAACGTGTTTATTGTACAATGAACGCCCCACCCAGCGCAACCCTCCGGCGGGCATTTACACAAATTTTTTCGGAAAAAGGCGGTGTTCCATTCCCGGCCGGTTTTCTCATTTTCCGCCAAACCCTCAGAACATCCAGTTTTTTGTCGGTTCGACATAAATTCTTAGCGAGTATTGCCGTTGCGCCGCCGGGGCTTTTGGGCTATACTGTTACACTGACCGTCACAAATAAACGCGCGGCCCGGCGTCTTCCGGGCTTCGTTTGACCGGCCCGCCCTGCCAGAGGCCCATTCTTCGGCAGAGCTGCCCCGAAGGGGGGCTGCGCGGGCGCGATGAAGGGGGATTTTTTACGAAGTATCTGTTTCAGTTCGCACGCATCCTTGCGTTCTGTTTTCTGGGCGAGTTCTGCCACGCCGTTCTGCCGCTGCCCATCCCGGCCAGCATCTACGGCCTGGTCCTGCTGCTGGCTGCCCTTCTGCTGGGCCTCGTTCAGCTGGACGATGTGAAAGAGGTCGGCCTGTTCCTGACCGGCATCTTCCCGCTGCTGTTCGTGCCCGCCGCGGCCGGTGTCATGGAGCTGTGGGCCGAGATGGGCAGCATGCTGCTGCCCATCGTCATCGCCATTATCCCGGTCACGGTGCTGGTGCTGGTGACATCCGGCCACACCACCCAGGCGCTCACCCGCCGCAAGCAGAGCAAAAAGGAGGCTGCCGCAAATGACACAGTTGCTGAATGAGTTTCTTTCCTCGTCCTCGGCGTGGGGCGTTCTGCTCACGCTGGCGGCCTTTGCACTGGGCACCCTCATCAACCGGGTGACGGGCAAGGCCGTCTTCAACCCGCTGCTGCTGGGCAGCATCTTCGTCATCATCCTGCTCAGTGTGCTGAACATCTCCTACGCGGATTACAAAGTCAGCGCTGCGCCGGTCAGCTATCTGCTGCTGCCCGCCACCATCAGCCTGGCCATCCCGCTGTATGAAAAGTGGGACCTGCTCAAGGAGAACGCCGCCGCCATCATCGCGGGCATCTCGGTGGGCACCCTGGTCAGTCTGGGCAGCGCGCTGGCTCTGGCCGTGGCCATGGGCCTGACCCGTGAGCAGTATGTGACCCTGCTGCCCAAGTCCGTCACCACTGCCATCAGCATGGACGTCGCCGCTGAGCTGGGCGGCATCGCGGCCCTGACCGGTGCCATCGTCATCCTGACCGGCATCGCAGGCAACCTGCTGGCCGAGACGGTCTGCAAGGTGTTCCACATCACTGACCCTATTGCCAAGGGCGTGGGCATCGGCACCTCAGCCCATGCCGTCGGCACCAGCAAAGCCCTGCAGATGGGCGAAGTCGAGGGCGCGATGAGCGGCCTGTCCATCGCGGTGGCCGGTGTGCTCACCGCTGTGCTCTGCCCCGTCTTTGTGAATTTTATCAACTGAGTTTTCCACCAAAAAGCGCTCCGCAGTGCAAAACCGCGGAGCGCTTTTTGGTTTATGCCGCCCGGCTCTCCTTTTTCAGCACCCGCGTGACCATGAACACGCAGTAGCACAGGGCAAAGCCCCAGGCGAGGGGGTTCGAGATGCAGATGCCGAGATAGCCCAGCTGGTGCACGGCCAGCCAGCCGCCGAGGGCGCGGCCGATAAGTTCGCCCACGCCGGAGATGACGGCCTGTACGCTGTAGCCGAGGCCCTGCAGCGTGTAACGGAAGATCATCAGGAAGCCCAGCAGAACGAACAGCACACTGATGACAGTCAGGTACTCCACCGCACCGTTGAAGATGGCCGGTTCGGCATCGCCCAGCACCAGGCCCACGGCCCAGCGCTTGACCAGGAAGACCGCGACCCATGCGATGGCGCTGTAGCCCGCCTGGATGATGCAGCCGTCCCGGATGCCCTGTCGGACGCGGTCGGTGCGGCCTGCACCGTGGTTCTGGCCCACATAAGTCGCTATGGCCATGCCGACGCTCTCCATGGGCAGGGTGAACATCTGGCGGATCTTCTCACCGGCGGTCTGCGCGGCCACGGCCACGCTGCCCAGCTGGTTGATGGCGTCCTGCAGGATGACGGCGCCGATGGCCGAGACCGAATACTCAAAACCCATCGGGAAGCCGATGTAGGCCAGCCGCTTGCAGTGCCTGCCGGAAAGGACGCAGTTCTCTCTGGTGAAGTGGATGTCCTCCACTTTGGTGAAGAACCACCAGGTGCAGAGGATGCCGCTGACGAGCTGGCTGAACACCGTCGCGATGGCCGCGCCCTCGACGCCCATGCCCAGCGGCACGATGAACAGCACATCCAGCGCAATGTTCAGGAAGCTGGACACCAGCAGGAAGTAGAACGGATGCTTCGAGTCGCCCAGGCTGCGCAGAACGGTGGACGAATAGTTGTACAACACCGTCGCCGGGATGCCCAGGAAGATGATGCGGATGTAGCGCACGGCATTCTCCAGCAGCTCCGCCGGGGTGTGGATGAGCTGCAGCAGCGGGGCCGCAACGAGAGTGGTGACCACCGCAAAGACCAGACTCATCACCACGCAGAGCACGGCACCATTGAACAGGTACTTGTGCAGGTTCTCCCGGTCCTTTGCGCCAAAGCTCTCGGCCACCGGGATGCCGAAGCCGTTGCAGGTGGCCAGCACGAAGCCCACGATCATGAAATTCAGCGAGTAGGTCGTGCCCACCGCGCCCAGCGCATCGGTGCTGATGCAGCGCCCCACGATGACCGTGTCCACAAAGCTGTACAGCTGCTGGAACAGCGTTCCCAGCACCAGCGGCAGGGCGAACTGCAAAATGCGGGTCAGCGGCCGGCCGACGGTCAGGTCGGTGGTGCCGGAACCCTTTTTCCTTGTTTCCTCCATAAAATGCTCCTCCAAGATTCGTAATAGGGCCAGTATAGCGCATTCTGCCCAAAAAGCGTTAGGCTTTTTTTATGAGAAACCCAGACGAATTTTGGATGGGATGCAAAACGGGAGCCTTCCGCACCGTGCACGAAAGGCTCCCGTTCTCTTTCATAGAGAAACCCTCTCCGTCATTGCTTCGCAATGCCGGAGAGGGTTTTATCTTTTTTACCCGTGCGGGATGCCGCGGCGGCGGTAATGTTCTTCCTTGTCGTCGTACATGCGGCTCTCGGCCTGCTTGATGAGGGCTTCGAGCTGGATGCCGCCGGCGCTGCAGGTGGCACAGCCCACGGCGACCGAATAGCCGTTGGCCTCCACATTGGCCACGAGCTGGCTCATCCGTTCCCGCACCGTGCGGGGCGGCTCATCCACCACAAAGGCTACGAATTCGTCGCCGCCGATGCGATAGCTGTCCTTGATGCCGAACTGCCGGACCATCTCCTGAGCCACCGTTTTGAGCATGACGTCGCCCGCATTGTGGCCCTTGGTGTTGTTCAGCTCGTGCAGGCCGTTCACATCCACATAGACACAGCTCAGGGTGTTGGAGCAGCGCAGCGGATATTCGTTCATGTGGTTCTCGTAGGCGTTGCGGTTGGGGATCTGGGTGTTCAGGTCGGTCTCTGCGATGACCTTCAGCTTGCAGCGCGCAACGACATTGTCCGTCAGGACGCGGATATAGTACGTGGAAAGCACACAGCCCATCAGCCCGAACAGGACGGCATTGAATACATCCATGGGCACGAGGGCCGGGTCTTTGAAGGTCACAGAACAGCCGATGAACAGCGCTTCGTAGATCACCGTGCGCAGGATGTTCCCGATGGCCGGGCGGGTGAACAGCATGGGCAGCACCACCGCAACGACATGGAAGCAGATGGCCGGTTCATCCGGGTAGGCAAAGCAGCCCAGATAGAGGCTCAGCAGATAGCAGATGCCCAGAAAACTGTCCGCACAGATGGAAAGGACGATGTTGCTGTTCTGGCAGCTCTGCACCGTGCACAGCAGCACCAGCGCACCAGCCAGCGCAATGATGTAGGCGATGAAGCCGCCTGCCAGCGATTTGACGGCGCAGCACACCGCCAGCGCTATGAGCAGGAATACGATCTCCACTGTGAGGAAGAAGAAGAGCTTTTCCAAGTTTTCCTTCCGGATCTCGTCCCGGCAGTTCCGGTAGACATCCGGCATCGCGCCGCCATAAAACAGGAGATTGCGCAGTTTTTCCATTGGCCTTTCCTCCTCAGCGTGCGGTTTCGCAGTTTTCTATGCACTCTTACCAGTTATTGTATCACACAGAAGAAAGAAATGGAAGTTTTTATCTTGTTTTTTTATTCCGCAGCGTGGTATGCGTGCAGATAGACCTTTTTTCGCTCGGCATCCAGCTTTTGGGCCAGCACTTTGCAGAAGGTCTCGTCCCGGAACAGCGCCACCACGTCCGGTGCATAGCGGGTGCCGCTCTGGGCCTGCAGCTCCCCCACCAGTGTGCGCAGGGGCTTGGCCCGGTTGTAGCAGCGCCCGATGTTGTCGGTGGCGGCATCCAGCGAGTCCGCCACGGTCAGCACATCCACGATGCCCTTGATGTCCTGCGGGCAGGGCGGCACATCTCTGGGGTAGCCGCCCTGTCCGTTGTAGAAGCAGTGGTGATAGAGCGCCGCCGGGGCCAGATGCTCTTCGTACCCGGCCTCCCGCAGCAGACTGCAGCCAATGACCGGGTGGCTCTGGATGCAGCAGAATTCTTCCTCCAGCAGGCTGCGGCTGTTGGTGTCGATGTACATGATGACCGCGCTCTTGCCCACATCGTGGTACAGACCGCATTCATAGGCGGTCTGCAGCAGCTCCGGCTTCCGGGCCTGCACTTCGGCTGCGGTCTTGCAGCCCAGCAGGCCGATGAGGGCGGCGGGATTGGTCTCTACCATCCGCCGGAGTAGCACTCTGGTCAGGTGCGCCACCATCGTGGAGTGTACATAGGTCGGCTTGTGGCCGGAGAGAATGCTCTCCAGGATCTTGCGGTTGTCTATTTCCTTGGTATCCGACTGCGCCGTGATGAGTTCCCGGATGGCAACGCTGGCCACGCGGGGGTATTCATTGCCCGGCATCTCGTCCAGATACCGGTGGGCCGCCGCCCGCTCCTTTGCAATGCGGTCAGCCAGCTCGGCGCGGTCCTGCTCGCTCAAAAATGCTTCATAATAAAAGAGATAGGCCGCACCGGTCAGGTTGCGGTTGATGCCGTCCGGCGAATAATCCTGTTCGCCGGTCTGGCTGATGATCTCCAGCAGATCTTCCACGACGGCGCGGGCCGTGCCTTTTCCGGCATGGTAGAGTGCCGCATGGTAAAAGTAGCTCACCCGCCAGTTCTGCTGGCGGGATTCCTCTCCTGCGTTCTTTTTCTGATGCTCGTAGGTAGACATAGGAGGCCGACCGCAGCACCCGCTCTGCGACCTCAGGGTCATTGCAATGGCGCAGATAGGCCATCAGGGTTATCTGGTCCAGGTGCATGGAATAGGTGAACCGTGCCCAGGGGATGTCCGGGTTCAGCTCCTGGTAATAGGGCGATGTGATGATGCCCATCGCCAGGTCGAACAGTTCCATATACCGATGGCAATCCTCTTTCGTCTTGCGCGAGACCTCCAGCCGGATGTTGCCCACGCACCGGATGATGTACTGCCGGGTCTCCTTGTCCAGCTCTTCATACCGGGCAATGTAGTTGGCCCCCTCCAGAAAGAAGGCATGGATGCGCGGCCACAGCAGGTTGACGTCGTGGTCCTCATCCCGCACATTGATATAGTGCAGGGTGATGCCGTTGTAGTACAGCTCCCGGACGATCATGGGGACATCGTCGCGGAAGCGGGCCGCCTTCAGCAGCAGCTCGTGGATCTTGTAGGCCACGCCGCAGTCCTCGCTGTTGGCATAGTTGAACAGCCTGCCTGCCGCCTCTTCCAGCTCGGCGATATCGCTGTCGGACAACGTTTTCGCATCCCGTGTGTAGACCAGCTCCCCCAGCAGGTCGTTGTTCTCCTTCATCAGGTCGAAACAGCACACCGCGTTGCTCTGGATCGCCTCCAGCAGGAATTCCGGAGCCGTTTCCGGCGGGAACTGCGGGCGGGAGAGGGTCCGCACCCGGCGAAGATTCTGGATATAGCGCTCCCATTTCTGCCGATTCGACTCTTCCATCCGGACGCATCCCCTTTCCGCTCAAAACTGGAACTTTTTTGTAAACGTTTCAGGTTTTATTATACGGTACATTCTGGGAAAAAGCAATCAAATCCGACCAATTGTTACCCCCCCCCCGACAAAAAATTTTACGTTTTTTGAGCAGAAGTGGAAGATTTTTCCTTATTATTTTAAGTTTCCAGCCAGTTTGCTTTCCATGCGTAACCCACCATCATCAACGCACCCAGCCCCCACGAGACGGGATACAGCAGGAAGATGCCGTCGATGCTGGAAAAGAAGGGCAGCACCCACTGGATCCACCCGATGCGGAACACACACAGCGAGACCAGCAGCACCACCATAGGCGGAATGGTCTTGCCGGTGCCGCGCACGGTGCCCGCCAGACCGTGCAGGATGCTCAGCTCCCAGTAGAAGGGGCAGAAGTAGTGCATGGCCGTGCAGCCAAAGGCGACGACGTCCTCTTCGTGGGTGAACAGGTGCATGATGGGGTCCTGGAAGGCCAGCAGCAGCACACCGGTGAGGATGGTGTAGACGACGCCCATGCCCAGCGTGACCCACAGGCTCTTCTTCACGCGGTCGAGCTTGCCCGCGCCGAAGTTCTGCCCCACGAAGGTGGTGGCCGCCATGCTGAAGCTCATGATGGGCAGGATGTTGAAGCCGTCCACCTTCATATAGGCCGCGAACCCGGCCATGGCGGCGGCACCATAGCCGTTGACGCCGGCCTGCACCAGAATGTTGGACAGCGAGATGACCATATTCTGGATGCCGGTTGGCAGGCCCACCTTGATGATGCGGACGGCCATTTTGCCGTGCACTCGGATCTCTCTGGCCGTCACGCGGTAGTCGTCCTGGACCTGCATCAAAAAGCGCAGCGCCAGCACACAGGAAACCAGCTGGCTGATGTCGGTAGCGATGGCCGCACCGGCCACACCCATCCGCAGCCCCGCGATGAGCACGAGGTCGAGGAGGATGTTCGTGCCCGATGCAATGCCCAGATAGAGCAGCGACCGCTGGGAGTTGCCCGCCGCATTCAGGATGCCCGCCGCCATGTTAT
>ULWV01064784.1_pt1 | contig 11215 bp, 9 predicted proteins | sample 1960651 | NCBI WGS metagenome assembly ULWV01 (sample SAMEA4835820, study PRJEB28245) | human gut metagenome | biome: gut microbiome; material: fecal sample | place: Denmark | collected 2008
AAAAGGCGTGGGCCGCGCCAAAGGCGTCGGCGGCCAGTTCTTCGGCCTCCCGGATGACCGATACCGGGTGGCAGAGGTTGTCCAGCGGTTTCATGCTGTTCACATCCACGCCCACGCACTGCTGGCCCAGAAAGGCGGTCAGCTCCGGGTTGCCCCGGCCGCGCTTGTGGCCCGGCACGTCAAAGGGCACCACCCGCATCTGCCGGAACTGTTCCAGCGCTTCGTAGATGGGTGCCCGGCGCTGGTCCAGCCGGAACCGTGTACGGTTCTCACTCATGTTCTTTTCCTCCGTCCCTGATCCCCTGACAAACAAAAAAGCGCAGGACCAACACCCAAAGGTGCAGACCTGCGCTTTGCAAAAAGCGTTTGAATGTGCGCACAAAGCCCCCGGCGGCGAGCCGGAGCCGGACGGTGTGCAGGATCCAAAAGACGGGATGAGGAGAGTCTATATAGCAATTACACTTTTACTACTCTTATTGACCGTTTCACAAGTCTGCGCAGCGGGTGCGCAATTTCATGGCTGTAAAGGAACCAACTTATAAAATTCGAGCTCTTAACTCGATCAATAATGGCGGCGATGCCGCCGGTCGGCAGTGGACCCGGCTGTCCGTATGGCCTTAGCCCCCGATGGGCGGTCCCAGGTAAATTGCTTTGAAAAGACTCCGACATGCTTTGTCTCTCAAAATCGAATGTTATCTTATCATGCCGGTTTCGCGCTGTCAATCCTTTTTTGAAAAAATGTGAAAAAAGGAATGAAAAAATACAGATTATGGAGAAGGCGGCGGGAACCGGGCAGACCAGACGGATTCGGTGTTTTTCGATACGCTTTGGCGGCGCAGATGGGACAATTCTGCGTGAAAGGGGGTGTTTCGCGCGTGAAAGGCAGGTGCAGGGGGCGGAAAAATGTGGTACAATCAAGTTGCAAGGGGGGAGCGTAGCGATGGAGCTGCGGATCGCGATCGTTGAAGACCAGAAGTTTGAAGCCCAGCAGCTGGAGCGGCTGCTGCGGCAGGCGTGGGGAGATCCTGTCGTATGCGACCTGTACGAGAGCGGCGACGCATTTTTGCACAGAGCTGCCGCCGGGCCGTATGCCGTGGTGTTCCTGGATATCTGCATGGAGGGCACGAACGGCATCGCGACGGCCCGGAAGCTGCGGGAAAAAGACCCGCATCTCCTCATCGTCTTTGTGACCTCGTCGCCGGAATACGTGTGGGAAGCCTTTCCGGTGCATCCGTTCGATTATCTGCTCAAGCCATATAAAGAGGAAAAGATCCGGCAGCTGACCGCCGAACTGCGGCGGGTGCTCTGCCGCCAGGAGCCGGAGCTGGAGGTGCGTATCGCCCGCCAGACCGTGCAGCTGCCGCTGAATAAGATCCTGTATGCGGAATCCCAGAACCACTTCGTCCGGATCGTGACCGACGACGGCGAGTGCCGGGCCGCTGCCACCTTTGCACAGGTGGAGCAGCAGCTGAAGACACAGGAGAACTTTCTTGTCTGCAACCGGGGCCTGCTGCTGAACATGGATAAGGTGCTGCGGTTCGAGGGCGACTGCATCGAGATGCTGGACGGTGCCCGGCTGCCCGTCCGCCTGAAGGATAAAAACAGCCTGTTTGCGCAATTCACACAATATCAATTCCGCCACATGCAGCGGGAGTTCTGAGAGGAGAAAAACGCCGTGGATGCTGTGTTGTTCGGACGCTACTTTCTCGAATTTGCATTGTTGTATCCGGGGGCCTACCTCTGCCTGGCCCCGCTGCGGGACCACCTGAAGGCCCCCAAAACGACCTGCTGGATCGCGGGCGGTGCCCTCACGGCGCTATGCCTTGGGTGTGCAGCACTGTGCACGATCTTTGAACTGCCCAGCAACGTTTTCCTGCTCCCCATCCTCATCGTCTCGTTCCGGCTGCTGCGATGGCGGACGGAGGGAGTGACCGTCGGCCAGACGGCCTTCCTGTTCTCGATCTCCGCTGTCATGCTGGCGGTCTGTTCGCTGATGGCCGTGGTGCTGAACGCCCGCGCCGAGACCGGCAACCAGCAGGAGGCCAATCTGGTCTCCACAGCGCTGCTGGCGCTGGGGCTCTCGGCGGTGCTGAGCGTCCTCTTCCATTTCACAGCCGTCCGGTGGAGCGCATGGCTCTTGCAGGAATATCACGGCGAAGCGTTCTGGCAGTCGGCGTGGCCGCTGCCGGCCATCTATGCGGCCTTCCTCATCTTCTGCGTCCCGCTGGACCCATCGGTCGTCCTGCTCAACCGGATCATGATCATTGCGGTGCTGGCGGTGTCCATCTCGCTGCTGGGCATCTTCCTGCTGCTGTACGAGATGTACCGGGTGGCGCAGGAGTACACCCGGAACACCCAGCTGGACCGGGAAAACCAGCTGCTGGGCGTGGAATCCCGCCGTTATATGGAGCTGCGAGAATACATGGAGCAGACCCGCCGCCTGCGGCATGATTTCCGCCAGCACCTGCACGTCATCTCCGGCCTGACCGAGGCCGGGCAGCTGGACGAGCTGAAACACTACCTCAGCCAGTACGAGAGCGAGCTCAGCGAGGCCCGCCCCACCCTGTGCGCTAACCCCGCAGTGGATGCGCTGGCGGGCCACTACGACCACGAGGCCCGGCAGAAGGGGGTGCCCATCGAATGGAAGCTGGAGCTGCCCGTTCTGCTGCCCATGCCGGAAGCCGACCTGTGCATGATCCTGGGCAACCTGCTGGAAAATGCGCTCGATGCCAGCCGGAAGCTGACGCCGGACCAGCGGCAGATCCGGGTGATGGTCCGGATGCTCAGCCCTGCCATGCTGGGCATCGTGGTGGAGAACCGTTACGACGGTGTGCTGAAAAAGCAGAGCGGCATCCTGCACTCCACCAAGCACGAGGGGATCGGCATCGGGTTGGTCTCCATCGAGACCGCCGTCCGCAAGTACAACGGCGATCTGACCGTAGAAACGAAGAACAACGTCTTCCGAGCCAATGTGCTCCTGAATTTATAACGAATCGACAACGCATCAATGGAAAATTGGAGGATCGACACGATGAAAATGACACGACGCAACTTTCTCAGCGCATCTGCATTCACCCTGCTGGCCTGCGGCCTTGCACCTGCCGCCCATGCGGAGGAGACCAACAGCCTGTTGACCGGGCTGCTGGGCAGCAAGGCGGAGACCGCCCTTCCGCCCAAGCCTCTGACCGCCAAGGTCGTGGATGCCAACCCCTTTATGGGCTTCAGCGAATCCAACATCCACCACGACTGCTACAACACCGACTCCACAGATGCTGTTCTGCCCATCGGCATCTGCCCGGAAGTCAATGTGGCGATGGAAAAGGTCAACCCCAATGCCTCTCCGGCCATCTTCTTTGACAATTTCGACAACCCCATCAGCCCGTTCCTGGGCGGCCTCGCCATTCGGGACCTGGATGCGGAAGAGGTGACCACGCGGGGCTTCTTTTCGCCCACCAAGCACGACGGCGGCGGGTATGTCATCCAGAGCTCCTATTCGTTCGTGGACGGGCGGAACCTCATCGTCTGCCCCACCAGCCACAATCACGTCCTGATGCTCCGCGCCGCCGACGAGAACGGCACCCCGCTGCCGGTGTTCGAAAAGGTGCTGGACATCGACATCAAGGCAGCAGCCGAAAAGGTGCTGGGCAGAACGCTGGACCAGAAGCTCCTTTCCGTCGTCTTTGACTACGAGGGCAACCTCTGGTTCGTGACGGGCGGTTTCCGCATCTACCCCAGTCGGGGCCAGCAGGGCGCGATGGGCTATGTCTCCCATGCCGCCATCGAGGCCATCCTGGCGGGCGGCACGGCCGACCTCGACCACGAAGTCCACGTCTATGCGCCCATCGCCGGGGAAGGTGCCGAAAATGGCATCGCCGCCTGCAAGGAAGGCGCGGTCATCCTGACGAACCTGGCCTGCTACCTGCTGCGGGCCAACAACGGTGTGGAGGTCGTCTGGCACACCGGCTACAACAGCGTGGGTGCCAAGGACAGCCATGAGGGCGACGCCACCACCGGCGGCGGTCTGGCCTGGGGCAGCGGCTGCTCGCCCTCCCTCAGCCGGGACCTGGTTTTCTTCACCGACAATCTGGACACCGTGAGCCTGCTGGCGCTGGATATCCACACCGGTGCCATCGTGGCCAGCCTGCCCGTCATCGACGAGCTGCCCGCCAATATGCCGGTCTCGGTGGAAAACTCCGCCATCGTCTACGACCACGGCACCGGCACCATCAGCACCATCGTCTGCAACTGGTTCGGCGCCGGCAGCCCGAACCTCGCCAAGCCCGACAACGATTCTTCCATCCAGAGCTACGAGAACATCTACGACCGCAACTGGCTGATGAAGGGCAATAGCATGATCATGCCCGGCATCGAGCGGGTGGATACCATCCGGACCGACGACGGCTGGACCATGAAGAGCGTCTGGTGCCGCGACGACCTCAGCGACACCTCCATGATGAAGCTCTCCACGGCCACTGGATATATTTACGGCTTCGTGCAGGATGTGGACAGCGGCATGTGGCAGTACATCGTGCTGGATTTTGAGACGGGCAGGACCGCCCTCACCGTGGACGTCGCGTCGCTGTACGGCTACAACAACATGGCCATCGGCATGTATGCCGGGCGGGACGGCAACAAGCTGTACTGCCCCACCGGCTACAAGGAGCTGCTCCGTCTGCAGGACCGCTTCGTCTACCTGCCGGAGATGCCCTACCGCAAGGTGGACCTGGATAAGACCCGCCGCACCGTCGTTTCGGCGGCAGAATTTGCCGCAGCAGGCGGGCAGGGCACCCCGGCAACCTGGCTGCACACCGTCACCTTTGATAACCTCCACCCCCAGACTATTGCCGCCATCCGGGTCAACGGCCTGACCGGAAAGGCCTCCGACTACAAGCTCTACGCCAAGGGCACCGATGGGCAGTATCACGCCTTTACGGGCAGCTGGTCGCTGGAAAATGCCTCCGGCCGTCTCCGCGCGCAGAAGGTGTACGAGATCCGCTTCACCCTGCAGGACGGCGGCGACTTTGACCTGAGCACGGACGCAAAAGAAGTGACCGCAGCCATCCTGCTGGCCCGTTGACCCCCTGAAAAACAGTCCTTCCCTCTTCTCGTTTGAAAACCGCCGTCTGCTTTTGGATTCGTTTGGGCAGACGGCGGTTCTTTTTGGTTGCACTTTAGCGGCAGAGCCTTTGAACGCTGCGTCCGGGGACCCTCGCAGACCGGCCCGAAACGAAAATCAAACAGAAATTTCACGATTTAGGGGTTGTGTTCCGGGGTGCAAAATGGTATGCTTGAGACACTTTGCAGCTTCCTGCGGGAAATTTCAGGGGAAGGGAGCGTCTGATAGAAGATGCAGAAACACACAAAACAGTTGATCGCAGCCCTTGCGCTGCTTCTTATTGCAGCGGTGCCGCTCGCACTGCACATCGCAAACGCAGACTCCACCGACGAGGTTACAGCCAGCGTTGCGGCCAGCAGTTCGGAAGCGCAGGCAGAAGCGCCGGTGTCCTCCAGTGCGGCCAGTGCCGCAGCCTCCGCCAGTGAGCCGGAGCCGCAGCCGGAAGAGGAGCCGGACGCCTCCTCGGAGGAAGCGGACAGCAGCGTAGAGAGCGGGGATGCAAGTGCGTCCTCGTCCGAAGCGGCCGCTTCCTCGGCAGCTTCGAGCCACGCCGCTTCTTCGAAGTCCGCAGCGCATTCGGCGGCTTCGTCCCATGCGTCGTCGTCCTCGCATTCGGCCGCTTCGTCTCATGCGGCGTCCTCTTCGTCATCGCATTCGGCGTCGGTCTCGTCTGGCAGCTCGCATACAACGGAGACCACGGATGCAAAGATCAATGCGTATGTGCGGCGGCTCCGGAACCTGCAAAAACGCAGCAGCAAAAAACTGTATCAGACCGCAAGCAGTGCGTACAGTGAATATATGGAGCACCCCGTGGAAGAACGGAATCTGGCGTTGAAGGTCTCCATCGTGCTGGGGAAGACGATGGAATTGACCAAACTGCAGAGCGAATGCGACAAGGAGTTCAAGGAGATCGTCACGGAGTTGCGCCACTACCTGCGGGAAAATGGTTACGACCAGAGCATTGCAGATGCTGCGGAAAAAGAGTACAAAGAAGAAAAAGATGCGATGATCAAAGAGCTGACGAATGTGACCTACAGCCAGGTGACCGGCAAAGGCGAAGGCGGCAAGTGGCTTCAGGAACACGCGGACATGGGCCAGTAAGACCGAACATCATACAAACGCGCAGAGCGTGTTTCCCGAAGCAGGGAAGCGGCTCTGCGCGTTTTTCTGTACCTGGCACTCACAGCAGCTCCGGCAGCTGCCGGAGCACGAAGTGGTTCTTGCGGAAGGTGAGCAGCCCTTCGTCCCGCATCCGGCACAGCTCCTTGGAGAGGGCGCTGCGGTCAAGGTTGAGGTAGTCGGCCAGCTGCTGGCGGTTGAAGGGGAGGTCGAACTCCATGCCGCCCGCCTGAACGGCCTGGCCGGACAGATAGGTCAGCAGCCGCCCCCGCACGGTCTTGGGGGCGGTGCAGAGGATGCGGCGGGAGAGGGCAAGGTTCTTTTTCATGGAGACACGGAGCAGATTCCGCAGCAGGCGGTCTTGCCAGCTGTGTTCGGCGTGGGGGCGGGAAAGGGCAGCCGTGTCCAGAAACAGCACCTCGCAGTCTGCCGCCGCGAGGACATCCACCATCAGCGGCTCCCCGCAGAACGCATAGGTCTCGGCAAAGGCCTGCCCCTCGCCCACCTCGCTGAGGATGCTTTTGCTGCCCCAGAGGTCGATGCTCTCGATATGGACGGCACCCTGCAGCACGATGCCGATCTCATGCACGGTGTCGCCGGTGCAGAAGATGGTCTGGCGGCGGGCAAAGGTTTTCCGCCGCAGGCAGCGGCTGCGTTCCATCTGGTCGATGTCGGCCTCGGTCAGGCCCTGAAACAGAAAAATCGAGTGATAGTCCATAAAAATCCCTCTTTGTGGTTACAACAACCGAATCTTTGCTGTCATTATAGTATACTGTGCACAGAAAAAGCAAGGAGGATTCCCTTATGATTCGAAAAATCATTCACATAGACGAGGAAAAGTGCAATGGCTGCGGTGCGTGTGTCACGGCCTGCCACGAAGGGGCCATCGGCCTGGTCAACGGCAAGGCCAAACTCATGCGGGACGATTACTGCGACGGCTTTGGCGACTGCCTGCCCGGCTGCCCCACCGGTGCCATCACCTTTGAAGAGCGCGAGGCTGCGGCGTATGACGAGCAGGCTGTGCTGGAGAACAAGCAGAAAAAGGCCGCTGCCGCTGCTGCTCCGGCACACTCCGGCTGCCCCGGCCACCAGATGCACCAGTTCGACCGCAAACCGGCCCAGGCCTCTGCGGCAGGCGCCGCGATGCCCTCCCAGCTGGGCCAGTGGCCCTGTCAGATCAAGCTCGTGCCCGTGAACGCGCCCTACTTCAACGGGGCAAAGCTGCTCATTGCGGCAGACTGCACGGCCTACGCCTATGCGAACATCCATCAGGAGTTCATGCAAGGCAGGATCACCCTCATCGGATGCCCCAAGCTGGACGCCGTGGAGTATAGCGAGAAGCTGACGGCCATCCTCTCCCAGAACGACATCCGGAGCGTGACGGTGCTGCGCATGGAGGTGCCCTGCTGCGGCGGTCTCGAACACGCTGCCGTGACGGCCCTGAAGAACAGCGGCAAGTTCATTCCCTGGCAGGTGGTGACCTTCTCCATCGACGGCCGCATCCTGGACCGATAAAAAGAGAAAACAAGAGCTGCTGCACGGCGGGTGCAGCAGCTCTTGCTGTTTAAGAGGCAGCTTTCTGAAGCACTTCTGCAAATTTCTCCAGTGCCTGACGGAGCTGGACGAAGTTGTCCACATCGGCGTCGCTCATCCGGGAGGTGGGGGCCACCACGGCAGTCTCAGTGGCGGTGACGGTGCCGCTGAGCGAGACGTTCACTGCGTGTTCGGGGATGGTCAGCAGGATGTGGAGCGGCGTCGTGCCGGAGAACAATTCCTTCAGCGGCAGACCGACGATGCAGGTGAGGTCGGTCTCCCCGGCGGGCAGCTGGTAGTAGGTGTAGCCGTCCAGCGCCCCGGCGGGTGTGACCTTTTGCAGGGCTCCAAGCCCCAGCGCCAGGTTCGTCATGTCCTGCATCTCCACGGCGGAAAGCTCCACGCCCAGCAGGGAAGCCAGCTGGGTCTGGGAGATGTAGCTGCCCATGGACCAGTTGGGCAGCACCAGCCCGGCCAGCGGGGCCGCAGCCACGATCTCTCCGCGCAGGTAGGTGTAGAGCTGCCCGGCGTCGTACAGCGTCTCGTTCGCGTCGATGTACACCCGCGTGAAGGCGGAACTGTTCTTCTGGGAGGTCAGCGTGAACTGAAATCTGCCGGGCGCATACTGGCCGGAGACAGTGCCCTGCGTGGCCCCGACCTGTTCCAGCACCCCGTACAGCGCAGGCGTCCGGGAAGCCGTGGAAGTGACGGTGTAGCGGAAATCGAAGTCCGCCCCGGCCTGGATGGCCTTGACCTTGCGGGACAGCAGGCCGTACACCGTGCCGCCTGCCGCCAGGCAGAGCGCCAGCAGGCAGAGGACCACCACGAGGGCAGCACGGCCCCGCTTGTTGCTTTTGGGAGCAGTCATGGAAAAACCTCCTTTATTTCGAGCAGGCGTTCACGAACGCATCGAACAGGCCCTGCATGGCGGGGTCTGCGTCGCTGAGCCATTCCGGGTGCCACTGGACGCCGAGGCAGAACCTTGCGTCCGGCTTTTCGATGGCCTCCACGATGCCGTCCTCGCTCAGCGCGGCGAGGGTGAAGCCGGGGGCGACCCGGTCCACGGCCTGATGGTGCTGGCTGTTGACGAGCACGGTGTCCTGCCCCAAAATGCGGGAAAGCAGGGTGCCCCGGCGGACGGTGACGGTGTGGACTTTGGCCCAGTGGTCGTTGTGCGGCAGATGTTCGAAGGGCTTGATGTCCTGATACAGGTCGCCGCCCAGCACGGCGTTCATGACCTGGATGCCCCGGCAGATGCCCAGCACCGGTTTGTCTGCGGCCAGAAAGGCGCGCAGCAGCAGCGGCTCGGCTGCATCGCGGAGAAGATTCGGCTCGCCGCAGGCGGGGATGCGCGCCTGCCCGTAGAACTTCGGGTCCATGTCGCCGCCGCCGGGCAGCAGCAGGCCGTCGCAGGTCAGGGCGTCCTGCACTGCCTGTTCGGGGGCGCTCAGCTCGACCCAGCACATCCCGGCTCCGGCGCGGGCCAGACTTTCAATGTATTTGGATTGTGCCACGGTCGGCTCCGGGTCGGTGCTCATCCGTGGCATGGCGATCACAACACGCATATTCAACTGCCTCATTGTTTGCAGCCGCTGCCCGCGAACGCGGAGTCCGGCTGCCTTTGTAAAAAGCGGGGAATTGCCCGGTCTGCCAAGGGCTCTCCCTTTGGGAGAGCTGTCTGCGAAGCGGACGAAGAGGGCAGGCCCGCTGGCCGATAAAACAAAAACCCGGAACCATCGGTTCCGGGCATTTTGGCGGAAAGATGGGGATTCGAACCCCAGAACGCTTTTGACACGTTACACGATTTCCAGTCGTGCGCCTTAGACCAACTCAGCCATCTTTCCACATCTTCGGTTTTCAGCGTTTCGGGCCGTGGCCCTCAGCGCTCCACTATAATACCTGAAAGAAGCACTTTTGTCAAGGATTTTTTTGAAAAAATTTCAGAAAATCAAAAAATGACACAGGCTCGAAGAAGAAATTCTGAAGGAAATGCCGCTGCCCGATAAATCCTCTTGACGCAAGCCCCAAACGGGACTATGATGAGGGCAGAGAGTGCGCGGAATGGGAAATTCCGCAGGGATTGGAATGTAAATAGGAGGACGATCGCAATGAATTATTCAGACGTTTTGAGCAATGCTCGGCAGAACATCGGCAAGTATTGCAAGGCCTGCCCGGTGTGCAACGGCGTGGCCTGCAAAAACCAGATCCCCGGCCCCGGTGCCAAGGGCGTGGGCGATACGGCCATCCGCAATTATAATAAGTGGGCGGAGATCCGGGTCAACATGGACACCCTGTGCGAGAACGGCACCCCCGACACCCATGTGGAGCTGTTCGGCAAGAGCTTCCGCCTGCCCTTCTTCGCAGGCCCGGTCGGCGCGGTGAACCTCCACTACTCGGACGCCTACACCGACATGACCTATAACGATGTGCTGGTCCGCGCCTGCGCGGAGAACGGCATCGCCGCCTTTACCGGCGACGGCACCAACCCCGACGTCATGACCATGGCCACCCAGGCCATCGGCGCGGCAGGTGGCTGCGGTGTGCCCACCATCAAGCCCTGGAACATCGACACGGTCAAGGCCAAGATGGACCAGGCCAAGGCCAGCGGCTGCTTTGCTGTTGCCATGGATGTGGATGCTGCCGGTCTGCCCTTCCTGAAGAATATGACCCCTCCGGCGGGCAGCAAGAGCGTGGCCGAGCTGAAGGAAATCGTTGCACTGGCGGGCCGTCCCTTCATCGTCAAGGGCGTCATGACCGTCAAGGGTGCGCTCAAGGCGAAGGAAGCCGGAGCGGCCGCCATCGTCGTTTCCAACCACGGCGGCCGTGTGCTGGACCAGTGCCCGGCGACGGCGGAGGTCCTGCCGGAGATCGCAGATGCCCTCAAGGGCAGCGGCGTGAAAGTTCTGGTCGATGGCGGCATCCGCTCCGGCGTGGACGTCTTCAAGGCGCTGGCTCTGGGCGCGGACGGTGTGCTCATCTGCCGTCCCTTCGTCACGGCGGTCTACGGCGGCGGCGAAGAGGGCGTCAAGTGCTACATCGACAAGATCGCCGGGGAACTGGCTGATACCATGCAGATGTGCGGGGCACACTCCATCAGCGAGATCACCCGCGAGATGGTGCGCATCTAAAGGGAGAGAAGTAGACAAACCCCTGAAAATCGGGAGATTCCCGCCTGCGGCGTGAAGATCTCGTTCCGATTTTTCAGGGGTTTGTTGATTTGCGGCGCTGCCGCAGATTCACGTATTATTTCAGCGTCCCATCCAGCACCTGCTGATAATACCACGGTTTCGGGGCACGGAAGACTTTACCGGAAAGGTCGGCGAAGTCGGGCTGGGTGAAGCGGGGGAGGGCAAGCTCCCAGGCGCAGAGGGCCTGATACTTCAGCTTCAGTTCGCGGTTGGCGGAATTGTTGCCGTACTTGCTGTCGCCGAGGATGGGGCAGCCGAT
>ULWV01051625.1_pt1 | contig 11192 bp, 10 predicted proteins | sample 1960651 | NCBI WGS metagenome assembly ULWV01 (sample SAMEA4835820, study PRJEB28245) | human gut metagenome | biome: gut microbiome; material: fecal sample | place: Denmark | collected 2008
TAATTGGAAATGTGGAGATAGGCTTTATGTTGAATTAGATAAAAGGGAGTTAATATAGGTATGGGTAGTGGATATGAATTAATTAGAGAACAAGCTAGTCATAATCAAACTACACAAGAAGTAGGCGAAGCTAGAAGTGGCAAGGTAAATTTAAAAGCAAAAGTAGATGAAGTTGAGTCTAAAATTTTTAGTTCATCTGATGGTATTAAGACTATGACTGGCTATAGAAAAAACCTTTCTGGAAGTGCAGATGTATTAGCAACAGATTCTTTAAATGTAGCTGTTTCTAAATTAGAAAATAAGATAGATTTAAAGTCTAATAGCAACCATGAACATAATTACGCTGCTTCAAATACCCCCGGGGGTGTTGCTAATTCTGCGGTAAAATTAAATACGCCTGTCACAATAAATGGTGTTGATTTTGATGGAAGTAAAAATATTACCATCGAAGATAACACAAAAGAAACACCTGCCAATGCACAGGCAAAGGCCAATAAAGCTTTACAGGATGCAAAAACCTACTCTGATGGGAAATTAACTGAATCAAGGAAGTATACAGATACAAAGGTTACAGATTTGATTGGTTCTGCTCCGACAACTTTAAATACTTTAAAGAAATTGGCGGATGCTATCGACAATAATCCTAACTTTGCAACTTCTATAACTACACTGATAGGCACTAAGTCAGATAAATCCTATGTTGATGGTCAAATGCAAAATAAGGCAAACATAGTGCATGAACACAACTCTTCACAAATAACATCTATGAGTTCATATAGTAAGCCTACGACAACAAGTGCAATAGCTACTGGTGATAGTCTTAATGTTGCAATAGGTAAATTAGAAAGAGCGCTAGACAGCAAACAGTCTAGTGGGAATTATGCTTTATCTAATCATGACCATGATACTCGTTATTTATCAATAACTGGAAATGCTGTTAGTGCCAATAGATTAATTAACACAAGAAATATAGCTTTAACTGGTTCTGTAACTGGTACGGTTGGGTTTAATGGTGCTTCTGATGTAAATATAACTACAACATTAAAAAGTCCAATAAGTGGTGCTTGGTTTAATGGTGGAGCTATAACTGTGTCTACTGATGGAGCAGCTAAACTAGGTAAGTATTTAGATTTTCATAATAGCAGTGCAAGTACAAATAATTTTGATACAAGATTACAGTGTAATGGAACTACTAGAAATACGGTTAATTTACCAATGAGTAGTGGTACATTGGCTTTGACAACTGATAATGTGTCTAGTGCCACTAAACTACAAAATATTAGAAGTTTTAGAATAGGAAGTGCTACAAAAACATTCGATGGTACGGGTGATGTAACCATTACATTGAATGAAATGGGTGTAGCTGCTGTTACTCATACACATACGTCAAGTCAAATTAGTACTATGAATGGATATGTAAAGGGTACTGTTGGTGGAAATGTATTAGCAACAGATAGTTTAAATGTAGCTATTTCCAAATTGGAAAATAGAATAGACTCTAAGTCTTCTAATGTCAGATTGACTAGATTATCAAATAGTGTTACATTACAGTCTAATGCCAATACAGTAAATATAGGTTTAGCATATAATTCAAATACAGATATATTAAACGTATATTTAAGCGGGGTAAGGTTAACCCCTACTATAGATTATACCGCAACAAATACGGCAATAACTGGAACGAAAGGTATTACATTTAGTACAGGGGATGTAATATCATTTGAAATAATAAAATTAGAAACAATCTAAAATATTAAAAAAGGAGGAATAAGATATGAATAATGGTTTTAATTTAGTTAGACTTCAACCAAAACAATTGTTAAAAGCTGGAGATACAATGACAGGTAATCTTACTATGGCTAATGGTAGCAAAGTTATTGGCGATCTTACTGGTAATGCAGATACGGCTACTAAACTACAAACTCAAAGAGCAATAAATGGAACTAATTTTGATGGAACGAAACCCATAACCACAGCTCAATGGGGACAGGCTAGAAACATAAATATAGCTAGTTCTGATGGCACTGGTGGGGGAACTACTGTAAGTATAAATGGTTCTACCAACTATACATTAAGACTACCAGATAGAATTAAAGCTAGTTTGCTTGGTAATGCTACAACAGCTTCAACATTACAAAGCCAAAGAAGGATTACAATAAACGGTGTTGTACAGACATTTGATGGTTCAAGTGATATTAACTTTACTATACCCACAGGAGGAAACTATCTTCCATTAACAGGCGGAACTGTAACAGGATTGACTTCATTCACAAAAGGAATACAATCAGGCACTTCAGTTAACTGGAAAATACTTGAAACTGGCGTTGCAACATTCCCAGGTGTAAATGTCCATAATGATCTTGTAGTCAGCGGAACAGTGTCAGGAAAAGGTAGTGTTGGTGGTGCTGATACTTGGAATATTATGAATAATGGTTCAGCTTGGTTTAACGAAATGCTAATCAAAGGTAACTTAACTCTTAAAAAAGATGACGGTGGGGTTACTAAAGTAATGGTTCATAGAGACCTTAAGGGTAAAACATATCAAGGTGGCTTTGACGTATATGCAGATGCTCAAGGTGGTGCATGTGCATTATCTACTAACAATGTAACAGACAACCAACAAGAAGCTTGTTATGTGTTTACTAAACATTCATTATACGCTGTCAATACACCTTTAAATATACGACCTGATCTAGGTGCTGATGGTTATAGATTTAAAAAGGGTTGGATGACTGAATTAGATGTTAATGGTATGATAAGAGGTAAAGGTTCTACGTTATACTTAAATAGAGATAGAATCTTATTGCCTCAAGGTGGTAATACACAAAAAGAATGTGATTTTATAAGACTTGGCGAAATGTTCATGGCTGGATTAAGTAGTATACACTTTGTCACTGTAGATGGCAATAGAGGAGTCGTGTATGCCGGAAACTTTAATATGTCGTATCGTTCAAACATTAATTCACGTTCTGCTAAAAAGATTAATAGTGTATTTGATATAATAAACAGTGTAGATGTTATTGAAGATGAAGAGAGTTATAAATTAGTTAATAAAGAAGATGATAACTCTAGAAATGTTCCAATAGACAATAAATGTGTTAGAAAAATAAGTGATGATGAAAATGTATCAGAAGATGAAACAACTGTCGATATGTTAAGTACTATTTCCTTACTTTGGAAATCTAATCAAGAATTAATAGAAGAAAATAATAAACTAAATGAAAGATTAAGCAAAATAGAAAATAAATTATCAATATAGTTGGCTATATAAATATAGTAAGTTTTAATGTGTTTATTAAAGCTTAAAGGAGTTAAATTATGAATAAAAAAATAAAAACTTTGAAAAAAAGTGTTGTAGAGAGGCAAATAAGTGACGATATTAAATTAGAAGAAGAAAAAGATATAAAAAAAGAAGCTTCTACTATAAACACAAAAGAAAATAGTATTAAATCTAAAAAGGTTTTAGTAAAAACTGAATACCTGTTTGGAAAGTGTGTGGTTGAAAGTGATACTATAACTGTATATGAAAAACATTTCCCAACAGGTAAAGTTAAAAATACATATTTAAAGAAAGGCGATACATTCTTCTTTGACCATATGCACACTATCGAAGATAAAATATATGTATCTTGGGGAATTGTTTCAGGAAGAGGATATGTATTATATAAAGATTTAAAGACAAACAATAACCCTATTTCTAAAATAGGGTAGTTTAAATAAATATAATAGGAGGAAATTTTTATGATAATTGGTATTCATGCGGGACATAATCCTGATGGAAAGGTTGCTTGTGGAGCAGTGGGTTTAATAAGAGAATCTACAGAGGCAAGAAAAGTAAAAGATGAAGTTATAAGACTTTTAAAACAAGTTGGTCATACAGTATATGACTTTACTGTTGAAAATGGGACTTCTCAACGTGATATTGTAGATAAGCAAATATCACAAAGCAATGCTAAAACTTTAGACTTAACTGTGGCTATTCATTTTAATAGTGGTGCAAATGACAAAGCTGGAAATGGAAAATCAACAGGCGTTGAAGTTTTAATGACATCAATAGATGGTATTAAAAAAGAAGTTGGAACTAAGATTTGTGAGAATGTTTCAAAATTAGGATTTAAAAATAGGGGAAATAAAATATCAAAGAAATTAGGTTTTTTAAACAAAACTAAAGCGAAATCAATATTAGTTGAGTGTTGTTTTGTAGACGATAAAGATGATGTTGACTTATATAACTATAAAACAATGGCTAAAGCAATAGCTGATGGTATACATGGTTCAACTATAAAAGAAGTTTCAAGCAATAAAAATTTAGAAACGACAAAATCTTATATTGTAAGGGTTATATGTGATACTCTTAATATAAGAGAGGGCGCTGGTACTAATTATAAAATAACTGGTAAGCTTAAAAAAGGTGATGCCTATACTATAGTTGAAGAAAAAGATTGTTGGGGTCGATTAAAGTCGGGTCAAGGCTGGATAAGCTTAAATTCAAAATATGTACAAAAAGTATAAAAACCTAAAATATATTTTATTAAAATACGCCTTTTAAGAGAATAAAGGATGGTGATACAGTGGGATTCTTTAATCAACATATAGGCTCTGGAGTAGGTTCTGGAGCAGGTTCTGGAGGTGGTAGCCCAACCAATGAAAATGCTATGACTAGTGTTAGTGTTTCAGCAAATGGAGAGAGTTATGAGTTTAAAAACGCTAGCTCGGCGGTAGTTGGGACAATTCCACTTGTGACAGATAGAGATATAGACAATATATTGAACAGTCTAAATTAAAAAAATATAAAAAATGTAAAGTGAGGAAAATTATTATGGCTAAAACAAAAAGAACAGTAGAAGAAGCAGAAGTAGTAGCCGCAGCTGCAAGTAGTGATTCTAAATTAATAACTAAAGGCGGTTTAAATAGTTTTGCGACTAAATTTTGGACAAAGATAAAAGAAAAATACAATGTATCTTTCAAAGATGTAACTTTAACTGCTGATAAAAAATTGAAATTCACTAAAATTGAAGGAGCCAACACTGTAGATATTGATTTAGTTGACTACGCAAAATTAACTGATAAAAGTGAATTTAAACAAGATGTATCGGCAGATAATGTTGCCATATTAAGTAATGATCATATAGGTAATTCAGTTAGATTTGATAGTCAGAATAGAAGTTTAGGATTTAGACAATTAACTACAAGTGCTTTCGTGGACGGATATGTTGACCATATTAGAATTTATTTAGAAGATAATGCAACTGGAAATGCAACTTTTAAAGTATGGGCGATAAAAAAGGATGCTAATGGAAGAGAAGGTGATAGAGTTAGTAAAGTTATAAGTCTAGTAGAATCTTTAAAAGTTAACAGTGTTGGTGAAGGTTCAGCAGCGAAGAAGTTTGTAATAATCCCTATCAAACAGGCTTTTGCAGATGAAACTTACTTTATAGTTAGATGTTCAACTCATAAAGTAAAAGTTGTAGATACTATAAAACCCAAATATGCAGGGGATGCCGTTAACTTGAATGATGAGCAACCACCTGAAAGTCCAGACTCAGGAATTAATTGGGGTGCAAACGCAGACAACGCTAATACTGCAATTATGTATTTATATGGTAGAGAAAGTATTGGGTCATTAGCATTAAAGTTAAATAAAGTAAGTCCAGATAGCGGTTTATATGTAAAACATTCAGAAACTACAGATACTGGTGGTACGAGAGACACAGCAAATAAGGTTGTTAAGCTAGACAATGATGGTAAATTAAATAAAAATATGTTACCTTCCATTGCTATAAATGAGTATTTTACGGTGACGGAATTTACAAATGATGCATTACAAAATTTGGGTCATTTTGAAAATGGAGATGTTGTTGTAGTTAGTAATGACGGTGTTGTTACTAAAAGATATTTATGTGTTGACAAAGAGCATAATACTAATAATCTTATAAAAGGATTTGTTGAATTAAATTCTAAAGAGGGAATGGTTCAGAGTGTAAATGGTAAAAATGGAGCAGTAACTTTAGCACTTGAGGCTGCTGCCGATGAATTAAAACTAAAAATAACCGGTGGCGAAGGAGCTGCAGATGTTACTTCAGTACCTATAGTTACAGAAGGTGATATAAATTCAATAATAGAGGGACTTCGTGATTAATTAAGAAAGGATATTGGCGGACTAAGTTCCGCCTATTTTTATATATGACAAAATTAATAAATAAGGATAAATTAGATATTTTTACTAACAAACTATGGGAAAGAATTACTAAAAGTTTTGTTAGTAAAACATTGCCTAACACAGTTACTGGGGAAACCATGATAACAGATGGTTATGTCGGTGGAGAAAGCACAATTACAAAGATGCATAATGAAACTAGAGTAACTATGGATTTTCTAAATCACAATACAAGCTTCTACGGTATTCCATCATTATCAGTACCAGCTAGGACATATGTTGATAAAATAATTTGTATCATGCATGATAGTGCTGAAGATATAGGTGCAACTGCAACAGGAGTAAATGTTGGGGTTGTAAGTAAATCAACTGGAAGAATATTAGAGTATTTAAAAAGAGACCAGACCGAAACAATAATAGCTAATCCTCTTACAAGCGGAAGTCATACTTTAACTGGAAATAAGGCTATTAGCATTAGCATTAATAGAGCATGGCAAGAAGAAGTTTACTTTATTGTTGGTGCAATGAAAATGATGGCTGGATATAGAGGTTCATCAACTCCTTCTGTTGGTGGTGATGAGCTAAAGGATGTTGGCCATAATCTAGGCAATGGAACTGGTGGAAGTTATATAGGAAGAATGGCTATATATACAAGTAAATATTCATTAAATGAAATTGCTACAAAATCTTTATCTATTGACGATATAAAAAATGATTATGTAAGTAAAACAAAAGAAAATTTAGTAAGCAGCAAGACAACTTTATTAAATGGATGTATTCTTAATTCTGCCATAAGTACAGTAAACAATACTAATGCAACATTTGTTATGACCGACAGTAGATTCGCTGGTTCGCCATCTCTTACTGCAGGAGGTAATGTACATATATCTTATTTATGCGTAGCTGTAGATGATAGCTATGAGATAGGACGAGAAATTTCTGGAATTAAAATAGCTGCTGTAAACTATGACACAAATAGGGTTAAAGAAGTAATAACAACAACTGGTAAGGCTACTGTTTGCGAGAATATATATGGTCATATTGATTCTAGAAGGGTTATTTTATATCCTATACAAAAATCATATGACGTTGGAGTGTATTTTATCGTAGGTTTTTATGGGATGAAATGGGGTCAAAGAAGTAATAGCAACTGGTTAACTGTAGTGCCTAGCACTACTTTTCCTAGTGAAAATGCTCAAATTTCTATAAATACTTCGAACTGGATATATCAAGCGGCAATTTTTGCAGAAGAAACAAAGTTAAATGAAATGTTGACATCTATAAATACTCTATCAACGTCTAAGGCTGGTATATCTAGTGCAAATACTTTTACTAATACAAACACATTCAATGGAACAGTTAGGCTAAACGAAAATGTTGACATTAGATATGTTACTAAATATGAACAATTACTTTTAGGCGGTGATTCTACTCGTGGTAGCGATTGGGCGGTTTATTTCGATAGAGAGATATATATCCCGGCTGGTTCATATGTAACATATTTAGATATAAGAGTTACAGATGATGTAAATGTTGGAACTGAACTTTCTGATGTATACATATATGAGGTTCAAAGAGGCGATGATATAAGAAATGATAGCATAGTTGGACTACCTAATAATTTAAGATTTAGAATATTTGATGTTGCTGGGTATGGAAAATGCATCAGAGTGCAATTCAATAGAAAGTTTAACAGAGATACTTATTGCATTATAGGGCAAAAAATGAGTAGTGGTAAAATACTTATGGGAAATGATGCTAAAGGAGATATAAGACGAGCTATTACCGGTAAACCTTTTGTTCTTAACTATAGTCATAATGTATTATCTGAATCTAGGCCTACAAATAACAAAGTTATTCACAGATACACTATAGAAAGAGTTGGAATATTACAAGATGATATTAAAAATATAAATAATGTATTAGCAACAACAGTAAAAAATACAGATGTAGGTAATGAAGCTAACAAGATACCAAGAATAGGTGCAGATGGAAGATTGCCATCAAGCATATTACCACCAGAACAAAATGGTGGAGTTCGTATGGTTAACGGTCGATCTCCTGAATCAAATGGTAATGTTACTGTATTGGCTGAACATATAAAATATCATGCCGATACAGATATAACAGTTAAAAGAGCTATAGACAATAAAGTTAATGAGACTGATACAGTAACTTCTTCTCAAGCACATAAGATAGTAAAGCTTGATAGTAGCGGTAAAATCAATGACAATATGATGCCTTTAACTGTTGCAAAAAGAATTAACAATCTAGCTGTTAATAACAATGCAGTAACTATATATTCAGATAATATTAACATTTCTAGTAGCGATTCACAAAAAATAAGCGAAGCCTTAGTTGAAAGGGCTCATAAAAACCAAGATAATACATTCACCAAAAGAAATACTTTTAATGATTATAGTCCTAGAGTAAATAGAGTATTTACAAGAGCAAGTTTTAGAGATAATTTGAATACAAGTAGTATTACTGCACTTACCGACAGTAACGCAATTTATTTTGCAAATTTATCTGATAAATACAATAAACCTAATAAACCTATATCTCATTTAATTTTGCCGATAAAGAATGCTAGAGTTGGAGATACTGTAAGTGTTAGATGTTTTGTGTTTAACAATAATAATACTATATTACAAATTCAAAATTGGTTTAAAAATTATACCGTTGAAGATATTGATATGGTTGGTTGTAAGTGTGTTAAAATTCCGTTTGAATATACACCTACTGGGCCAGTTGGATTTGGTTTTGCGATTGAACAAAATACTGGAGGACGAGGTGCAGCTTGTGTTCGAAATTCTAGTGGAGTCCATTCTTGGACTAATAGACATAATCCACAACAAAATGATACTATAAGACCTAATTCAAATATATCATTTCCTTATAAAATCTGTTACGCAACCACATCAGAATTAGTAACAAGATTTGAATTAGAGGAGGTTACTCAAATGTACCCCAAGACACTTATAGGTGAATACAAAAACATATCTTATGACGCAGGGAATACTCTTGATGATGGAATGAATACATGGCTAAAGGCAAACGGACAAGCTGTAACAAATACAGATTATCCAGAACTGTTTGAAAAATTAAATCCAAACAGGATAATTAACGATTTAGATAATATTCAAGTTGAAACATTTGAGTTACCAAATGAAACTGCGGCTGCTGGATATTATTATATATGTGCAAAATAAACTAAAAGAGGTAGTGTAAGCTATCTCTTTTTTTATATAAATCTAAAATATTAAAAGAAAGGGAGGAATTTTTATGGATGTAAATATTTTAACTGAATTAATTGATAAAATAGGCTTCCCAATAGTGATGGTGGGGTTTTTTGTATGGTATATAAATAAAAAAGATAAGGAAAAATCTGTTGTTGACCAAGCTATCAGAGATAGAAATAACAATGAAAGAGATATGTTAATAGCTTCCATTGAAAAACATAGGGAAACAAATGAGGAAATGATGAGAACTAACAGAGAACTAGCAGAATCTAATAGACTTCTTGTTAGTGAGTTCTCGGGAAAAATAAATAATATAGAAAATAATATAATCGAAATAAAACAAAGAATAGTTAAGTATTAAAATGATTTAAAGGAGGTAGTAGTATGGTATTATCTGAACATAATGGTAGGTATACATATATAGACAAAACAACTACTTTGGATGAAGAATTATTACCTAAAAGTTTATTTGACCCTAAACATACAGATCCGTATGCTAAAAAGATGAGTATATCAGTTGGAAGTAATTGTGTGGTTTTGATAAATGGACTTGATGAAGTGTTAATAAAGCCAAATCTAGGTTTGATGATAGATTACTCAGATAGGGGAATTAGATCTTTGGTGTGTAAAACTGCTGGTGTTAGTTTTTATGCGATTATTGGCTATTAATCTTAATGCTTTAACAAATCTAAAGTAAATATTGACAAAGGAAAACGTAGTACACCCTATTTATTTGCAAGGAAAAGAGAATGAGCAATAAAAATAAATGACTCTGTTAAACAAAATGGTTGTTAATATATTTATTATTTTAAAGGAGAGTTGAGGAGGAAGTTATGAAAGCAAATGTAGAATTTACAGACGAGGAACTTAAAGAAGTTCACTCTATAATATCAATTAAATTAGAAGGTGTGGAATATGAAATAGAGGAATTTGAGGATACTCCTGAATTACAAATAAAAAAGCATTTACTAGAAAAAATATTGTCAAAATTGAATATAGCTTATAATGATGATGAAAAAGAAATATAGAGTACGAACTAATAATTATTTCAAATTAAAATAAAGTTTTCAAGAACTATAAATAGTTCACAATATTAATATAATACGAAATAAATAATAAAAATAACTGATGTATACAACCAGTTATTTTTATTATTTATACTTAACAACCAAATAGTTTAACATGGTCAAATAAATTAAAAATAAAGCCATTTTAATGTAGCTTTATTTTGTGTTAAAATTATATTATAATATAATAAAGGAGATAAATCAAGATGGCTACAAGCATTAATAAGAATATGGCAAGAGAAAGAGCTTTGAAGTTACCCATTATAACAGATGAGATGTATAATAAGTGTAATTGTGAAACAAGAGAAATGATAGAAGAATTTTTTGCCGCTAAATCTCAATTAAGCAAAGATACACGAGTTCAGTATAGGTCTGCACTAAGACAGTTTGCATATTGGTTACATGAAAGTGCTATGGATAAACCTTTATACAAAGTTAAAAAGAGGGATTTTGTTAGGTTTATGAGTTACTTAGTTAATAGGGGAATGTCTAGTTCGGGGTTAAAATTTAAAAAATCTGCTGTAAGTTCATTGTGTAAATACATAGAAGATAATGTTGTGGATGATGACGATATGGAGGAATATGCAAAGTTTAGAAACTTTACAACTTCATTTACAGATATACCAAAGAATTATGTGTATGATAAAATACCTGTGTCTGAAGAAGAGTATAGAACACTATTAGAAGTGCTAGAAAGTGATGAGAATTATCTTGCGGCAGCTTGGG
>ULWV01036489.1_pt1 | contig 11089 bp, 11 predicted proteins | sample 1960651 | NCBI WGS metagenome assembly ULWV01 (sample SAMEA4835820, study PRJEB28245) | human gut metagenome | biome: gut microbiome; material: fecal sample | place: Denmark | collected 2008
TTTGCCGTCGCCGCGGGCAATCACACGGCCATAGTCCAGCACGGTGATCTCCTCGCAGATACCCATAACGAAGTTCATATCATGCTCTATGAGCAGGATGGCAACACCGAACTGGTCACGCACACTGTGGATGGTGTTCATCAGTTCTTCGGTTTCGTTGGGGTTCATACCGGCTGCGGGCTCGTCCAGCAGCAGCAGTTTCGGGTTGGTAGCCAGGGCGCGGGCAATTTCCAGCTTGCGCTGTTTGCCGTAGGGCAGTTGGCTGGCTTTATAGTTAGCCTCCGCATCCAGGTCAAAAATTTTCAGCAGCTTCATAGCACGGCGGTCCATCTCGTGCTCTTTCTCACGGAAAGACGGCAAGCGCAGGATACCGGTCCACATGCCGTAAACAACCTGGTTGTGCAGGCCGACCTTGACGTTATCCAGAACTGTCATATCATTAAACAGGCGGATGTTCTGGAACGTGCGGGCAATGCCCGCCTTGCTGATGGCTTCCGGGGTGGCACCGGTAATATCGTTGCCATCCAGCACAATGTTGCCCTCGGTGGGCTTATACACACCGGTCAGCATATTGAACACGGTGGTTTTGCCCGCGCCGTTGGGGCCGATCAGGCCATACAGATGGCCTTTTTCGATTTTAAGGTCCAGCTGCGAAACGGCTTGCAGGCCGCCGAACGCAATGCCAAGGTTACTGACTTCCAGCAGTGCCATTTATGCCGCCTCCTTTTTGCTTTTATTCTTTAGGAATTTGTTCAGCTTCAAAATCGGGAATTTCTCGGTGATTTTTTCAGCCACTTCTTTGCGCCATGCCACCAGCTTGGGGCTGCGGGTAAAGATCATCATAACAATCAGAACGATAGCATAGATCAGCATACGGTAATCGTTCAGGCCGCGCAGCATTTCGGGCAGAACGGTCAGGACGGCCGCTGCAATCACGGAGCCGCGGATGCTGCCGATGCCGCCCAGAACCACGAAGACCAGAATGTTGATGGAGGTGTTGTAATCAAACTTTTTAGCAACCAAAGAAGAATAGTTCAAGCTGTACAGCACGCCTGCCATGCCGGCAAACACGGAGGACAGTACAAAAGCCATCAGCTTATAGCGGGTGATATTGATGCCGATGCTCTTGGCAGCAATCTCATTATCGCGGATAGCGGAGATAGCGCGGCCAGCGCGGGAGCGGATCAGGTTGAGCACAACCACCAGCGTGATAAGCACCAGAATAATGCCCATGGTAAAGGTGGAAGTCTTTTTGATGCCGGTAATGCCCATGGCGCCGTTGATCAGGATTTTGCCATCCTCGGCCATGTTCATCGAAGCGGCATCTTTAAGGGAGAAATGCAGGCCGCTGTCGTCCACGCCCAGGTAAACGGCGTTCATAATATTTTTGATGATCTCGCCAAATGCCAGGGTAACGATGGCCAGATAGTCGCCGGACAGGCGCAGAACGGGAACACCAACGATGACGCCGAAGATACCGGCCATAGCGCCGCCCACAACAAAGGCCAGGATCAGCGCCAGCCAGTGCGGGGCCACATCATACAGGCTGACCCAGACCAGCGTGCCGGAAAACGCGCCAACGCTCATAAAACCGGCATGACCAAGGCTCAGCTCACCCAAAAAGCCGACAACGAGGTTCAGCGAAACAGCCATGACCACATAAGCGCAGATGGGCACCAGCTGGCCGGAAAAAGAGTTGGTCAGCACACCGGCGGCTGCCAGCAGCTGAACGACAATGTAAAACCCAATGACGATGCTAAAGGTGATAAAATTACTTTTGGTGCTTTTTTTCACTTGGTTCCATTTTGTTAATGCCATGATCCTCACCTTACACTTTCACGTTGACCTTTTTGCCGAGCAGGCCGGTAGGCTTGACGATCAGCACAACGATCAGAACAACAAACACGATGGCATCGGACAGCTGGGTGGAGATGTAAGCCTTGCTGAGGTTTTCGATGATACCCAGCAGGATACCGCCCAGGAAAGCACCGGGGATGGAGCCGATGCCGCCAAAAACCGCTGCCACGAACGCCTTGATGCCGGGCATTGCGCCGGTGGTGGGCATCAAAGTCGGGTAAGAGGAACACATCAGGGCACCGGCAACTGCGGCCAGCGCAGAACCAATGGCGAAAGTCAGAGAAATCGTGGCATTGACGTTAATGCCCATCAGCTGGGCAGCACCGCGGTCCTCGGACACAGCCAGCATAGCGTGACCGGCGGAAGTGTGGTTGATGAACAGGGTGAGCACAACCATGATAAGGATGCAGGCCAGGATGGTGACCAGCGTTTCGGCTGAGATGGTCAGCTGGCCGTCAAACAATTTAATGGGTTGCAGGCTGACAACGGACTTGAAGTTCTTGGGGTTGGAAGTCCACAGCAGCTGGGCCACCTGCTGCAGCAGGTAGGAAACGCCGATGGCTGTGATCAGAACAGCCAGGGACGGGGCTTCGCGCAGGGGGCGGTAGGCCACACGCTCCATGGTAACGCCCAGAATGGTGCACACCATCATGGACAACAGCACCGACACAATGGGGTTAAGCCCGAACGAGCCGAATGCGAAAAAGATCACATAGCTGCCAATCATGATGACATCGCCATGGGCGAAGTTCAGCATTTTGGCAATACCATAAACCATGGTATACCCCAATGCGATCAGCGCGTACACACTGCCCAAGCTGATGCCATTGATCAGATAGGATAGAAATTGCATTGTGCAGAACACCTCACTCTATTTTTTCCCTTGTTCTTCCACACCAAGGCGGCGCACACCACCTGATTATTGCACAGCGGAAAAACAAAATATGTATATAATATTAACACATCTGTCCGCACAGTACAATGCCTTAAAGCGCAAAAGGTACGTATTTTTGGCTAAAACAGGCACTTTCTGTCACTTTTTTCTCTGCGCGTAACAAAATGGGGGCTGCTGACATGGTAAATCAGCAGCCCCCATTGGCCAAAACTCAATTTTGCATGCTTTTCAGCACGCGGTCCCCTGCTTTTGTGCAGAGATTACATAGCGGCGTAAGCGCCATCCTTGATCACAACAGCCTTAGGATCCTTGGAAACAGCGCCGGAAGCATCCCAGGTCATGCCGGTACCAGTCAAGCCGTCAAAGGTCATGCTGGTGTAACCGGTCTTCAGCTGCTCGCAGATCTCGCTGGCATCCATATCGCCGGTGACGCCGGTTTCCAGAACTGCCTGGTACATGCTGTAGATAACGTCGTATGCGTCAGCAGCGAACTGGTTCGGGGTTTCGCCGTAAGCGGCAACGTAAGCGGAAACAAATGCCTGGGTCTTTTCATCCTGAGCGTCAGCAGCGAACGGAGTCAGCAGCATCAGGCCCTCAGCCAGGGAGGTATCAAAGCCCTCAACATCCAAGATGCCATCCATGCCATCGCAGCCGAAGAAGATGGGCTCATAGCCAGTCTTGTTGGCGGTGGTCAGGATCTGAGAAGCCTCGGTGTAGTAGATGGGCAGGAACACCAGCTCAGCGCCAGCTTCCTGGCACTTGGCAACCTGGGTGGACAGGTCGCTCTTGTTGTCGCTGGTGAAAGCTTCAGCAGTGACGATCTCAAGGCCCTTGCTCTCAGCTTCGGTCTTGAACTTGGCGTAAATGCCGGAAGAGTAAGCGTCAGAAGAGTCATAGATGATGCCGATCTTGGTAGCCAGAGCGTTCTCGGCAATGTAGTCAGCGGATGCAACACCCTGGTTGGGGTCGGTGAAGCAGATCTGGAAGACATTGTCGCCGGTTTCGATAACGGTCTGTGCAGAGGCAGAAGGGGTCATAACGAACATGTTATCGCTGACGCTCTCAGCAGCAACTGCCAGGGTCGGGGTGGTAGTAACGGGGCCAGCCAGAACCTGCATGCCCCAGTCTTTCAGGGAGTTGTAAGCGTTGACGCTCTTTTCAGCATCGTGCTCATCGTCCTCGAACTTCCAGTCAAAAACATCGCTGCCGTTTGCGGCGTTGATCTCTTTGACAGCCAGTTCTTCGGCGTTCTTAACAGCATTGCCGTAAGTTGCAGCAGCGCCGGTGATGGGGCCAATGCCGCCAACCTTGATGGGGGTGCCGGTGTAAGAGCCGGAAGCAGCGGACTCGCCGGAAGCGACGGTACTGGTAGTCTCGGAAGAGACAGCGGAAGTAGCTTCGGAAGTAGCGGTGGAACCGCAGGCGGCCAGGCTGACAGCCATGGAAGCAGCCAGCATTGCACTGATGACCTTTTTGTTCATTGTTATTCCCTCCTAATAATTTACAGTCTCCGGCGGGCAAACGCCTGCCGGAACGGGTTGCACAGCCCATAACTGTAATTTAAGGTAAAGTATACCGCTAAGTTGGCAAATCTTCAATACGGAATATCGGCATAAATTGCAGATGGAATCCAAAGCCTTTGTGGCGGTTTTGCACAAAGTTTGGTTACAAAATATTATCAAACTACCATATTGACAAAGTTTGTAATAAAAAAATGAAAAACCTGGTTTTAAGGGTTGAAAAACGCGGCGGAATTAGGCATAATAGTTGGTAAACATGAAAGGGGTATCTTAAGATGAAGCTTTTGGAAGACCGCATTCTGCGCGATGGGCAGGTCCGCCCGGGCAATGTGCTGAAAGTTGACTGCTTTTTGAACCACCAGCTGGATGTTGACCTGCTGGATAAAATCGGCGAGGAGTTTTACCGCATTTTTAAGGATGACGGAGTAAACAAGATCCTGACTATTGAGGCATCCGGCATTGCGATTGCCTGCATGACGGCCCGCCACTTTGATGTGCCCGTGGTGTTTGCCAAAAAGGCCAAAAGCAAAAACATTGATGGCGATGTGTACACTTCCACGGTACATTCTTATACTTACGGCAAAGATTACAATATCACCCTGGCCCAGAAGTTCCTTGGCCCCAATGACCGTGTGCTGATTCTGGATGACTTTTTGGCAAACGGCAAGGCCATGCGCGGTCTGTTGGATGTCTGCCAGCAGGCCGGAGCCAGTGTGGCGGGTATCGGCATCTGCATTGAAAAAGGCTTCCAGCCGGGCGGCGACGAGCTGCGCCGCGAGGGTTACAAACTGGCCAGCCTGGCCATTGTGGACGAAATGGGCGATAACGGCAGCCTGAAGTTCCGCGAGACGGAGTATTAAGAGAGATTGCTTGGTTTCGTATAATTGGGACGATCCGATATTTATCATCTGCATTAACGATTAAAAAGGCGGCGTGATTGGGTTCACGCCGCTTTTTGTTTATGCTTTTATTGGGGAGGATGATAAATCGTTCGGGTTCTTCCTCGGCGCAATGAGGGCATCGCACCTTACAGACATCTTGCGGGGCACAGCGAACAATAACACGCTTTACATCGTATGGATATACAGCCGCGAGGGCTCTTCCTCGCCATCGCCCTGCACCATGCAGTAAAACTGCCAGCCGTAACGCTCATAAAACGAGGTGTGGTCAGTAACAAGGTAAAGTGCGCGCCGCATCCATGCCGTTGGCTGCTAACGTTACGCCGCATTCCGGCGTGGGGCAGCGGGCTGCATGTGGCATTTGGCCGTGTGTCCCATGGTACCAACCGCGGTATTACGGTAAGTTTTGCCTGCTGCAGGCATGGAAAAAGACAAAAAGAATGCCAGGGACACTTCACTTTTTGAATCACTCAAAAAAGCAAAGCTCCCCTGGCCGGTTGCACCACTATATGGTATAACTCTGGATTGTAAAGTGGTTTATGTGTAAGAAATCGGCGAAGCCATCACATCATTTTGCCATAATCAAAATCATTCTACTTTACCCCCACGGAATTACAGTTTAACCCGGACAAATTCATGGTGGATGGCGGGCAGAATGGTTTCCACCAGGTCTTTTGTGCGCAGGCGCAGGCTGGAAGTATTGATGCAGGGGTGGCAGCCCACATATTCGCTGTTCAGCACATCTTCATCGATCAAAAGCTGCACATGGTTTTCGGTATCGTTCATCAGGCCCAGCACACTGACCGAGCCAGGAGTGATATCAAGGAACTTTTCCATATATTCCGGTTTGGCAAAGGACAGGCGCGCGGAGTGGATCTGAGCGGATAGATCCTTGGTGTGGAACACCTTGGTATCCGGGATCATCAGCAGGTAAAACGCGGTTTCCTGACGGTTACAAAGAAAAAGATTTTTGCAGATGACCGCCTGCAGCGTTTTGTCAATTTCCTGGCAGACTTCCATCGTCATGGCCGGGGCATGGTCAATGCGGTTATATTCGATCCCAAGACTATCCAGTAAATCATAGGTACGGGTTTCTTTGGCCAATCTGCCCGTAGTATCCATCGGGCGGCCTTTTTGCAGTTCCATCAAAGCATTCCCCTCTCTTCGATTTGCATGCTGTCTATTATATCACAAATCGTGCCAGCCCGCCTGCAAAAATGTGGTTTCCGTTCAGGTTTTCGGATTCTGTTCGGTTCAAGTTTTCCGCAATCGCATAATAATCCGTACGCCGCTGTTATAAACAAAATCATTCATTCGATCATCATGCCTCACGTTCGATTTGCATTTTTATTTTTAAGGGATACTTTGCGTATACGTCCCTCATGTAGCATGAGAGCAAGAGGATTCCAGAATTTTTCTGTGCTAAACTGACATTTAATTCTTAAATTCAGAACAGGTCTAGCATATTATTGAGATAAATTTTTTCGCGGACGCGCAGCTGGTATTCTGGCTTTGTCATATAGTAAAGCAGAAACTCCAAAATTAAGGCACTGCCAAGCCCGCGGCCCTCAATTTTGAAGTTGGAAAAGCCCATGGGCAGATAGATATTTTGAATATCCTGGATGCCAATAAAACCGGGGTTGTCCATTGCTTTTGAAAAGCGATACCCTTCCTGTGCGCCAGGGGCTGCGCAGCGGTGGTCGGGGCAGGTTTCGCCAAGATTTTTACGGCTTACATTTTCATAGCAGCGCTTTCTGTCCTTGCAGCCAAACCAGCAGCATTCATTGCAAAGGAATTCCACTTTATCTTTCTGGGGCTGGGGCAGGTTGTTCAGCTGTTCAAATTCTTTATTTAACCGGAAATCCGGCACAACATAGCGGAAGTCATCCCGATTTAATTCCGCCTGTAACTGCGGGAATTCCGTGAGCACCTTGGTTGTAGATGAAACAAAGTAAAGCCCCGGATAACGGCTTTCCAGATATCTGAGCAGCAAGTCCGAATGGACAATAACGCCGTTTTGTGCGCCGCCGCTATTTTCAAACAGCTTACACAGGGCGTTGCACTTTATGTCCGCCAGGTGTTCTTCACGCAGCAGTGAGTTACTGAATGTCAGCCGGGCGGATATCCCATATTCGCGCATCAGATCCATAACATCTTCGGGGTCCTGCACGCCAAAACTTGTGCGGCCGCCACCCCAGATGCAGTCGCCCAGGGCCCCATAAATGGAGCCGATGGCGCACCAGTTGTAAAAATATTCTCTGTGATGATAGAACAGCGGCAGGAACATGCGGTACAGCCCATAAAATTCAAACAGTCCCGGCAGATGATAATATGCCACGCCGGGCTTTGAGGTATTCTTTATTTTATCGTCCATCTTGCGTTTTTGTGCGCTCCCCTTCCGGTGTGATTTTTCAACTGCTTTATTTTAGCATCTTTTTCCGCTGAAAGCAAAGCAGGCAGCAAAAAGGCGGGCATTTGTTTTTCGTCGCTGCCCGCCCAAATGTAACTTGTTATTTTGTTTTGTGGGAACTGTGTCAGTCATCCAGCTTAATTTTCTCTTTCAGCACCACGCAGCCTGCCATATCGCCAATAACGTTCACGCAGGTAGCGCCCATATCGCATAGGGTATTGATGCTGATATAAACGCCCATCACGCCAGCCGGGAGACCTGCCATGGTAGCCAGCGCGGCGAACGAAGCGATTGCACCACCGGGGATGCCGGGGGTGCCCACGGACAAGATCACATTTGCCAGCAGGATCACAATCATCATGGAGGTACTGACCTCAACGCCGCAGGCGTTGGCAAAAAACACGATCATGAACGACAACACGATGGAAACAGCATCCATGTTGACCGTTGCGCCCAGAGGGATAGCGATACTGGTGATTTTATCGGATACGCCCATCTCGTCCTCCATGCACTGCTTGCTTGAGGGGGATGGTGGCCGAACTGGAACAGGTGCCAAAGGCGTTCAGAGCTGCCGGCAATCAGCGTAGAGCCGCTGCCAAGGAACGGATCAAGGACGATGCCATTGGTCATGGTAGAGTTTCGGATAGGATACTGGCAGAAATTGAGGATAATCACATGCGTGAAAGAGACACAAAAATCGGATTAGTTGAACAAAGGCAGGTGGCTTTTCTGGAGATAGCGTTCCAAATTTTACCACTCAAAAGCAAACAAAAAAGAGCACCCTAAGAGGTAAACTCTCAAAGTGCTCTTTCAGAAAGCAATCAGCTAATTAGCCCTTAACAGCGGCGGCAACTTCAGCAGCGAAGTCGTCAACGCGCTTTTCCAGGCCTTCGCCCTTGATGAAGTGGGTGTACTCGACGATCTTGATATCGCCGCCCAGCTTCTTAGCGGTAGCGTTCACATAGGCGTTCACGTCCATGTTGCCATCCTTGATGAAAGCCTGATCGACCAGGCAGTTCTCCTTGTAGAACTTGCCCAGACGGCCGGTAGCCATCTTCTCTTTGATAGCGTCGGGCTTGTTGGCGGCCTTCGGATCGTTAGCCATCTGAGCGATGATAATCTTCTTCTCGTTCTCGATAGCCTCAGCAGGCACAGCCTCACGGTTCAGGTAGCTCGGGTTTGCAGCAGCGATCTGCATTGCAATATCCTTGCCAAACTCAACGAACTCCGGCTTAGCAGCAACTTCATCGGTGGTATCGAACTTAACGATAACGCCGTGGGTGCCGCCGCCGTGAACGTAAGCGGCGCAATGGCCCTCATAGAAAGCAAAACGGCGAACCTTGATGTTCTCCTTGATGACCAGAATCAGAGCCTTCAGAGCTTCGTCAACAGTGCCTTCGCCCATCTTGCAGCCCATCAGAGCCTCAACATCAGCGGGCTTCTGCTCAGCAACAACATTGGCCAGATCTTTGGTGAACTCAACGAACTTATCGTTCTTGGCAACAAAGTCGGTCTCAGCGTTGACTTCAACAACAACAGCACCGTTAGCGGTGGCAACAGCGTAAACCATGCCTTCAGCAGCGATACGGCCAGCCTTCTTAGCGGCAGTAGCCAGACCACTCTTCACGCAGAATCTCGATAGCCTTATTGATATCGCCATCAGCCTTGACAAGAGCCTTCTTGCATTCCATCATGCCGCAGTCAGTCTGGCGGCGCAGTTCCATAACGTCCTTTGCAGAAACAGCCATGTTCATTCGTCCTTTCTGAATTTAGGTGTACAAACAGTTTCGGGCGGGATCGGGCTTATTCAGCCTTGGCGGCCTCTTCGGCAGCGGGAGCATCCTGCTTACCCTGCTTGCCTTCCAGCACAGCATCAGCCATAGCGCCGGAGATCAGCTTGACAGCGCGGATAGCGTCGTCGTTGCCGGGGATCACGTAGTCGATCTCATCGGGATCGCAGTTGGTATCAACGATAGCAACAATGGGGATGTTCAGCTTGCGAGCTTCGGAAACAGCGATGCGCTCCTTGTGCGGGTCAACAATGAACATAGCCTTCGGCAGGGTCTTCATGTTCTTAACACCGCCCAGGTACTTGTCCAGCTTAGCCATCTCCAGCTCCAGCTTAACAACTTCCTTCTTCGGCAGCAGGTCGAAAGTGCCGTCTTCCTGCATGGTCTTCAGCTGCTCCATACGGTCGATGCGCTTACGGATGGTGCGGAAGTTGGTCATCATACCGCCCAGCCAACGAGCGTTGACATAGTGCATGCCGCAGCGGGTAGCCTCGTCACGGATGGACTCCTGAGCCTGCTTCTTGGTGCCGACAAACAGGATCTCACCGCCGTCAGCAGCAACATCGCGGACAAAGTTGTAAGCCTCATCGAGTTTCTTTACGGTCTTCTGCAGGTCAATGATGTAGATGCCGTTGCGCTCGGTGAAGATGTACTTTGCCATCTTGGGGTTCCAGCGGCGGGTCTGATGACCGAAATGCACGCCGGCTTCGAGAAGCTGTTTCATAGATACGACTGCCATAGTTAATTTCCTCCAAAATTTAGTTTTTTACCCTCCGCATCGCGTACTTGTTTTCTAACCTTTTTACGTGTTACGGCAAAAAAGGCACAAAAAAACAACGCAATGCGTGTGTATTGCTATAGTATAGTAGCACAAGGCGCAGCAAAATGCAAGAACTTTTTTTCATTATGCGAAAATTCTTGCCTGCACGGCGCAAAATATGCACCTTTACAAAAAAAATGCGGCCCATATACAGGGCCGCACGGACTTACCGCATCAGATGGAAATCGCCTGTGCCACTTCGATCTCCATCGGGTCAAGGTATTTGTGCATCGACAACGCCACGTTGACATCATAGTCCACGATCTTACCGCCGGACAGGGCAACCACGCGGTTATAAATGCCCTTATCCAGCAGGTCCACTGCATGGTAACCCATCAGGGAGGCATTCACACGGTCACGCACGGTAGGTGAACCGCCGCGCTGGATGTGGCCCAGAACAGTTGCACGCGAATCAACACCTGTTGCAGCCTGGATCTGGTTGGCCAGGGTCTGGGCATCGGTAACGCCTTCCGACACAATGATGATGAAGTGCTTTTTGCCGGTAACCTGGGTCTGGCGCATACGCTGGAGAATGTCACGCTCAAAGTCGAACGGACGCTCCGGCAGCAGCACAGCCAAAGCACCGGTAGCAATGCCGACGTTCAGCGCAATATAGCCTGCATGGTGGCCCATAACCTCAACAACACTGCAGCGGTCATGGCTCTGGGTGGTATCACGCAATTTATCAATGGCTTCTACCGCGGTATTCATGGCTGTATCATAGCCAATGGTATACTCGCTGCAGGCAATATCGTTATCAATGGTGCCGGGAATGCCAACGCAGGGAATGCCCTGGTTCGCCAATGCACGGGCGCCCATGAAAGAACCGTCGCCGCCGATGACCACGAGGGCATCAATGCCAAGTTCCTTACAGCGTGCAAGGCCTTTGGCCTGGCCT
>ULWV01000798.1_pt1 | contig 11085 bp, 7 predicted proteins | sample 1960651 | NCBI WGS metagenome assembly ULWV01 (sample SAMEA4835820, study PRJEB28245) | human gut metagenome | biome: gut microbiome; material: fecal sample | place: Denmark | collected 2008
TTTCAGCAGCTATTGGTTTTACTTCATTAACTGCAAATTCTTTAACCATTTGTCTCACTAACTCTTGTTCTCTAGTTAATCCAAAATTCATTACTTTTTTACCTCCCTGTAATACCATCTTTATGCGTGAAATACAAAATTTTCTTCAATACACATCTATATATTTAAATTTAATTAAATAACAAAACCCTTTTATACTTTTTAACTAGTGACAAGTTCCAAGTGATAAGTGACAAGTTTTTAGTTGAAACTCCTTAGGGAGTTTCTTAAAATATATTTTTCCAAAATTCGGCATTAGCTGAATTTTTTCCTTAACTTGTAACTTGCCACTTGTCACTTGTCACTAACTACCTTTTACTTGTTTTTAAAGTTTTTTTCTCTTCTTTCTAAAAATGCAGTCATTCCTTCTAATTGGTCTTCTGAATCAAAGCATTGTCCAAAATCATTTGCTTCAATTTCAATTGCTTTATCTATATCAACTTGCATTCCTCTATTTATTGCATCTTTGCATTGTCTTACTGCTATTGGAGCATTTGCACAAATAATATCTGCCATTTTCTTTGCTTCATCCATTAAATTTTCTAATGGAACAACCTTATTAACTAATCCAATTCTTAATGCTTCATCAGCCTTAATCATTGCACATGTGTAAATCATTTCTTTAGCTTTTCCTAAGCCAACTATTCTAGGTAACCTTTGGGTTCCACCAAACCCTGGTGTAATTCCAAGTCCAGCTTCCGGTTGAGCAAACTTAGCTTTTTCTGAAGCAATTCTAATATCGCAAGCCATTGCTAATTCACAACCTCCACCTAAGGCAAATCCAGATATCGCAGCTATAACAGGCTTATTTAAGCTTTCAATTTTTCTAAAAACTTTATTACCTAAAAAACCAAATTCTTCTCCACCTTTTGCATCTAAATCCTTCATTTCTGCTATATCAGCTCCAGCAACAAAAGATTTTTCTCCTGCCCCCTTAATTATTACACAATAAATATTATTATCATTTTCAATATTAGTAATTGCTGAATCTAGTTCCTTTAAAGTTTCTGAATTTAAAGCATTTAATGCTTTAGGTCTATTTATTGTTACAATAGCTAATTTACCTTCCTTTTCAAGAATTAAATTTTTTAATTCTTGTTCTAAAATAACATTTTTGATTTCCATAAATTCTTCTTCCCCTTTATACCCATTTTTTCACATAAACACCCTTTTCTTTGTTATATTATTAACAAATCAATTCAAAAAAACATTCTTTTTCCTCATCTTTGGTTAGAAGATTCTGAATAATCATAACCTACTTTTAATTATAATATCTAATTTTACCATTTGCAATTAATATTTTACTATTCGGTATAAATATTACATTTTTTCAATTTATTTCTTGTTAATGTTTGGTTTAACTATCTTAATTTTATAATTTCAATTATAAAATTAATAAAACATTTATTAATTTATATAAACTTTTAAATGTTATCAATCTTATAGTTTTAAATTTTCATATACATTAATATTGATAACTTTAAGCTATGAAAAATTTTATACTTTTGTAGATAAAAAAATAACAAATTAAAATTAAGTTTTTTCAAAACTTTTTTTTAATTTGTTATTTTTTTAAATTTATTCTTATTTCATTAAATATACTAATGTCAATAAACTTTCAGATAAATGAACATTTTCAACCTTAACATCGTCTGGTACTACTAAATCTACTGGTGCAAAGTTCCATATTCCTTTTATTCCACCCTTAACTAAAAGGTCACAAACCTTTTGTGCATTAATTCTTGGAACACAAATAATTCCAATATTAATATTATTATTTTCTAAATAATTACCTAATATATCAATATCCTTTATTTCTACATCCCTTATTCTCATTCCAATAAGTTTTGGATTTGCATCAAATATTCCATCAATAGATAATCCTAATTCTGAAAATCTGCTATAATTAGCAATTGCTTGCCCTAGGTTACCAGCACCTATTATTACTCCAGTATATTCTTTATCCAACCCTAAAATTAAGCTAATTTGTTTATACAATTCCTTTACATTATAGCCATAACCTTGTTGCCCAAAATCCCCAAAATTATTTAAATCTTGTCTAATTTGAGATGCTGTAAATCCTATTTTTTCACCTAATTCTTTTGATGAAATTCTATCTACATCATTTCTCATCAGCTCTTTCAAATATCTATGGTATTTTGGTAATCTTTTAATTACTGCCATAGAGACATTTTTCTTTTTTTCCATAGTATATGAATCTCCTTAATCTATTCAATAATTTTCCTTTTACTAAACTTTGATAATATAATAACATACTTTTCACTTTTAATCTATTAATTTAATAATTTGTAAAAAATTTTATTTACATTATAAAATTTCATTTTTTTCTATTTTTAAATTTAATTAATACTATATTAATAAATATAGTATTAACAATTTTAATATATCTTATTATTTTTCCTAAAAACAGAGACTTATGTATAACGTAGCAGATGCGTTATACATAAGTCTCATAAATATTCGTAGTCAAGCTTAAAACCTTTCTACTTTGCAACAAGAGCTAAAATGATCTTGTACACCATTCCCTTTTGCCTAAAATTTTTCTAGACTTATTTAATTATAATTATCTTATTATAATTTGTCAATATTCATCGAATTATCCTCATTGAATTTAATACTGCTAATAAAGTTACTCCAACATCTGCAAATACAGCAGCCCACATATTTGTTAATCCTGCTACAACTAATATCATAACAACAACCTTTATAAATAATGAGAAAATTATATTTTGCCATAATATCTTATTTGTTTTTCTTGATATTCTTATAGCATCTGAAATAGATTCTATTTTATCTTTCATTAATACTACATCAGCTGCTTCAATTGCCGCATCAGATCCTACTCCTCCCATGGCAATTCCAATATCTGCTCTAGCTAAAACTGGAGCATCATTAATTCCATCACCAACAAATAATACTTTACCATTTCCTACTTTTTTATTTAAAACTTCTTCTAATTTATTTACCTTATCACTTGGTAATAATTCAGAGTATACTTCATCAATTCCAATATCATTTGCAACTTTTTCAGCAACTTCCTTACTATCTCCAGTAAGCATTACAGTCTTTTTAATTCCTGCATTTTTTAATTCTACTATTGCTTCTTTTACATTTTCCTTTATTTCATCTGAAATTATTATATTTCCTTTATATTCTGAATTAATTGCAATATGAACTATAGTCCCAATTGTATTTACTTTATCATAAAAAATATTATTTTTAATCATTAATTTTGAATTTCCTAATAAGACATTTTTCCCCCTTATTATTGCTTCAACACCATGACCAGCAACTTCTTTATAACTTTCAATTTCATTTTTATTAATTTTCTTTCCATATGCTTCTGCAATAGATACTGCAATTGGATGGTTAGAATTTGCTTCACCTAATGCTGTTATTTCTAATAATTCATCTTTACTAATATTTTTTGCGTTAATGCTTGTAACCTTAAATACACCTTTAGTTAAGGTACCAGTTTTATCAAATACTATTATTTCACTTTCCTTAAGTGCTTCTAAATAATTTCCCCCCTTAACTAATACACCTTTCTTAGATGCTGCACCTATACCTGAGAAAAATCCTAATGGAATTGATACTACTAATGCACAAGGACAAGATACAACTAATAAAGATAATGCTTTATATAACCACTCTGAAAATACTGCACCTTTAATAAAAATAGGTGGAATAATAGCTACTAACACTGCTACTAATACAACAATAGGTGTATATATCTTTGAAAACTTTGTTATAAATTTTTCTGTAGGAGCCTTTTTATTTGATGCATTTTCAACTAATTCTAATATTCTTGCAACAGTTGATTCTCCATACTCCTTAGTTACTCTTACTTTTAAAACGCCACTATTATTTATTTCACCTGATAAAATTTCATCTCCAGCTTTAATTTCACGAGGCACTGATTCACCAGTTAATGCTGAAGTATCTAAAAAACTTTCTCCACTTAAAACCACTCCATCTAATGGAACCCTTTCTCCTGGCTTTATTAATATTACTTCATTTAAACTTACGTCCTCAGGAGATACTTTAACTTCATTATTACTTCTTAAAACATTTGCATAATCTGCTCTAATATTCATAAGAGAAGAAATAGATTTTCTTGACTTATTTACAGCATATCCTTGGAATACCTCTCCAATTTGGTAAAATAGCATTACTGCAACAGCTTCAGGATATTCACCAATAAAAAATGCTCCAATTGTAGCAATACTCATAAGGAAATTTTCATCAAATATTTCACCATTAGTAATATTTTTTAATGCAGTTAAAATTACTTCTCCACCAATTACAAGATAACTTGCAATAAATAATATTATAGATACCGAATTATTATTTCCATTGTAAGCTAATGCAACTAAATATATTAATGTTCCAATTATAAGCATTATATTTTCTTTTATATACTCAATTACTCCAGCATTATTTTCACTTAAACCATTACTATGTGTATGATTATGTGTCTCATTTTTATTAATTTTTGTTTTTTCAGTACATTTTTTTACTTCACCATTTTCAAAACTTGTAGAACAACAGCTATCTTTACATTCACTAGTTGTATTTTTAATTACCGTATTATTTAATTTTTCCTCTACTTTTACATCTGGCTCTAATTTTTTAACAATTGATTTTATTTCATTTATTATTTCACCCTTTAAGCTTTCTTCTTTTATTTCAGCTATTAATAATGTTGTTGAAAAATTAACAGTTGCTTCTTTAACTCCATTAATTTTATTAACTTTAGTTTCTATCTTATTAGCACAATTTGCACAGTCTAATCCATTTAAAACTAACCTTATTTCCAATTTACTATCCCTCCCATAAAAATTTTATATTTTAAAATCTCTATACTTATTCAGTAATATGATGTAATCCAGCATCAAATATTTGCTTGATATGTTCATCATCTAATGAATAATAAATTACTTTTCCAGCTCTTCTAAACTTAACAAGCCTTGCTGATTTTAATACTCTTAATTGATGTGAAATAGCTGACTGACTAATATTTAATAATACTGATAAATCACATACACACATTTCTGATTCAAATAATGAGCATATTATTTTTATTCTAGTACTATCACCAAATACTTTAAATAATTCGGCTAAATCATATAATGTTTCTTCTTTAGGTAATTTATTTTTAACATTTTCAACTACCTCCTTATGAATTACGTTACATGAACAAGATTCTGATTTATTTTCCATATTAATTTCACGTCCCTAACTATATTGTTTATATTAAAAATAATTTTATAAATTCACCCCATAAACATATGAATAACTGTTCATATGTTTATACTTTTATTATATGCTTATCTTAGTAAATTAGTCAACATTTTTTTAGAAAACTTTAACTTTATTTTTTATCTATAATTTATGAAAATAAATACTTATATTAAAGTAACTTTTATTTTAAATTTATAATTTTATATCCTTTAACTTATCTTTTGTAAAATCTTATAAAAAATCCTATTTAATAAAATTATCTCTATATAACATTTAAATTACTGTATTTTTATGGTACAATAATTATATAAACCTACCAGGCATAAATAGGTTTTTAAACAAGGGTAGTCTGCTAATGCCCTTGTTTTTCTTTTATATAAAACAAATTAACTTTTACCTATTGATTTATAATTTTTATCATACATATTTTCTTTTATATAAATAATTTAACCCCAAAAGAAATAAATTACTTTTGGGGTTAAATTATTTATATTATTAAATTTTACATTAAATATTGAATTAATATTGTTGCTAATCCTAAGAAAAAGAAAAATCCTAAAACATCAGTAAATGTTGTAACAAATATTGATGATGCTAATGCAGGATCCACCTTAAACTTATTTAAAACAATTGGAACTAAATATCCTGTAATAGTAGCTACTATCATATTTAATATCATTGCAACTCCAATTACTATTCCAAACATGAAATTACCTTCCCAAATAAATCCTAAAATTCCTATAATAACTCCAATTACTATTCCTGATACTAATCCTACCCCAACTTCTTTTAAAAATACTTTTTTCATATTTTTAAAATTAAGTTCTCCTAAGGCTAATCCTCTAACTATTATTGTAAGTGTTTGTGTTCCTGCATTTCCACCCATCCCTGTAACTATTGGCATAAATGTTGCCAAAGAAACTACAGTTTGAATTGTTCCTTCAAAAAAGCCAACTACTGCTGAAGCTAAAATTGCAGTAAATAAATTTATAATTAACCATGGTAATCTACTTTTAACAGAATCCCTTAATGCCCCATCAACCTTTTCACCTTCATCTACTCCACCTAAACGATGTATATCTTCTGTAGTTTCATCTCTTAATATTTGCATAACATCATCAACTGTAACAATACCTAAAAGTCTATTATAACTATCAACTACAGGCATTGTTACATATCCATACTTTTCAAATCTATGTCCTACTTCTTCTTGATCAGTGTTAAAAAGTACACCTTCTACCTTTGTATGAATTATATCTGATATTTTTGTATTGAAATTATGAGTTACTAATTCCTTTAATGATATTACACCCTTAAGTCTATCAAAACTATCTACCACATATAAATCATAAATATTTTCACTTTCTTCACCACAGCTTTGCAGATACTTTAATGTTTCCTCTACAGTCATATTTTCCTTAAGTGAAACAAATTCTGTTGCCATTATTCCTGCTGCAGTATCTGGATCATAACTTAATAATTGACGTACCTTTCTTGAGTCTTCATCTGTCATTTTTGCTAATATTTTATTTACTTGTTCTTCATCTAACATTCCAAGTAAATCTGTTAATTCATCTGATGACATTTCTTCAACAATATTTTTTTGCTTATTTTCTGAAAATTCCATTAAAATTAAATATTTTTCATCATCTTCAGCTTCATCTATAATATCTGCAATTAATTCTTCTGGTAATCTATTTAAAATATCTTTTTTATCTTTTGGATAATCACGTAAAACATCTAGTATATCTACTGGATGAATATTTTCTTCATATTTAATAATACTAGATTGTGGTGCATGCAATAGAAATTTTCTAAGCTCTTCTTTATTCATATTTAATTTCATGGCATTTCCTCCCAATTTATATATAGGAAGTTGTAAAATTTTTCTTATATAAATTCTATAATTCCCTTTCCTAGTTTTCCAATTCTAGCTAATGAATATACATCATATCCTTTTTTATCTAAAATATCTCTTCCTGGTTGGAATGATTTTTCTATTACTATTCCAATTCCTCCAACTTTAGCTCCTGCTTCTTCAACTAATCTTATTGCTCCTAATGCAGCTTCTCCATTAGCTAAGAAGTCATCTATTATTAATACATTATCATCTTCTGAAATGTAATCCTTAGATAAAGTTAATTCATAATCTGATCCCTTAGTAAATGAATGTACAGTAGTTTGATATACATTTCCATTTAATATCTTAGAAGATTGCTTTTTTAATGTAACCATTGGAAGTTCCATTTGCATTGCAGTCATTACAGTAGGTGCAATTCCTGAACTTTCTATTGTAAATATTTTTGTTATTCCATGCTTCTTATAATACTCTTTAAAACAACTTCCTATTTCATACATTAATTTTGCATCTACACCATGATTTAAAAATGAATCAACCTTTAAAACTGTTTCGCTTAATGCTTTTCCATCTTGTAATATACGTTCTTTTAAACTTTCCATTTGTATTATCTCTCCTAAATTAACATTAATAAAAAAATAACACTTCTAAATATATTAGAAGTGTTGAATATCCAATTTCACATAATTTTATGCATTTAACAACACCTCGTAGTCTGCTAATTAAGGTCAGCAGGTAGAAACTTTCGGACCGATTACCGATTTTATACGAGTTATTTTTACAAATTCACTTATTGGTATTATACCATGAAGATTTTCTTTGTAAATACCATTTTTTCTTAAATTTATTAATGTTTTAGTTATATTTAATAAAAAGATCTTATCAAATTTATTTCAAATAATTTAATTTGATAAGATCTATACCATTTTATTTATAAATTAATACTTACAAATTATTGTTGTGTGTTCTTCTATATTATCGTAAATAGCTTTTGCTACACTATATGTCATATTTACACATCCATGTGAACCATTAGTCTTGTATATTGATCCTCCAAATTGACTTCTCCAACTTGCATCATGAAGTCCAATGCCCCCATTGAAAGGCATCCAAAAGTTTACTGGTGAAGCATATCCTTGCCCCCTTAACACATAGTCTTTTGCTTTCCAATCTAACTTATATACACCTGCTGGAGTTGCATGACCTTGACTTACATTGCCTGTTACTACATTTCCTTGAGTTATAACTTCACCATTCTTATAATATATTACAGTTTGATTTGTTAAATCAACTTCAACAAATGTATTAAGAACATATTCATCAGTTGCAGTTGGTGTTTTGAATGTTAAATCCTTAGTTACAGATTTTCCACTTTTAATTGCATCTTCAATTTCTGAAATAGTTGTATTTCTATCTACATAATAAATTCCTGGAGTTGTACTAATTTTAATTTGTTCACCAGACCATCTAGTAACTGTTCTTGTTTCTCCAATGTTATCATACTTGTCTCCTAATTGGTTTGTATATTCTCTAATAGCATCTTCATTTAAAGAAACATTAAAATCTTCTCCTACAACTATCCATTGACTAATCATATTACCATCAATATTCTCAGAATTTCCATTAACATTAAATGTTATTTTTACCTTTACATATTTATCAGCAGTATCTTTTGCTGCAATAACTTCCTTTGATTTAGATGTATAAATAGGACTTTCATAACATCCTTCTTCATCTAAATTTAATGTTTTATTTGCACTTATTATTTTTTCTAATATTTTTGAATTTAATAAATCCCTATTTACTTTATTTCCTATATCTTCTTTTATTATTTCATATTTACCATCATTATAATTAAGCTTTGCATTAACAGGATTAGTTACCATACTTTCGTTAAGTGCATCTAATTCTGAAATATATTTATTTAATAAACTTTCATCATAATTAATTCCATCAGTAAACTCATAATTTTTATGTCTAAATATTGATGATATCCATAAAAATGGATTTTGACTTTTTAATATTCTATCAATATTATTAGAAAAATCATATTTAAGTGATATACTTTCTCCAGTTATTGTTTCTGTTTTATTATTTCTTTCTTCAATAGTAAGAACATATGCATTTGCATTATTACTCATTAATTCTTGAGCAGATTTATTACTTTTTCCTGATATACTTATATTATTAATTGATGTTCTAAAGAAAAAATGACTATTAAAATACAATGTCATTAATAAATAAACGCCTAAAATACAAGATAAAACACAAGTAGTTATAATTAATCCCTTATTTGAAGCATTTTTCTTATTTCCTTTTAATTCATTATTTCCATTAGGTTCTGTGTCTAAATCTACAGTAGATACTTCAATATTTTCCTTTGGATCAACTTCATTTATAACATTACTATTTAATACTTCTGTTTCTTTTACTATTTTATTTTCATTTAATTCATTTTTTGTATTAATAACTTTTTCATCATTTAATTCATTTTCTTTTAATTCTAACTCATTAGTATCTTTTAAATTTTCTTTATTTAATAACTCATCTAATTTTTCAATATACATATTATAGTCTTTAATACTTAACTTATTTGCAAATAAAATTAAATTTTCCTTTGCCTTAACTATACTATCATTTGTACTAGTATTTAATGTTTTATAATATTCATTTAATAGCTTTTCTTTATAATTATGAATATTGTTATATCCTAAAAATTCACCTAATCTTTCTAATTCATTATCCTTATCTCCATACTTATATAATAATGCTTTATATATATTTTCATTATAAGGATTAAGTTGTATTATCTCTTTAATTGTTGCAATTTCTCTTCCCTTTGAAACTTCATTTTTCAATAATTCTTTAATTAATTTGTTAGATTTTTTCATCTTTTTTATATCACTATAATTTTCTACATCTTTTACATTATTATCATTTAAAAAATCTATAATTGCAAAATTAATATTAAATATACTTTCCATCATTGAATTTGAAAGCTTATCTAAAATTTCATTAGAAATATTGGATTTAATTTTTTGTTCATTAAATTCTATTTCTATTTCTTTTTCTTTAATTTCATAAGGAGTTTTTATTAATCCTGAACTAATATTTAACTTAGGTAATATTATATTACTTTCATCTTTAGAGGACTTTTCATTATTTTTTATTTCATTTATTGTATTTTCCCAAGTACAATACTTTAATAAATAATAATCTTTAAAAAATTCATCTTCATTTATATTTTTTACATCAAAATCCTTTATAATGCCCATAGCTTTTGATATATATTGTTTTAAATATTCATATCCAAAAGCTTCTGCATCCTTTTTTACTTGTTCATTATCATTAAATTTTTCTTTGAATTTATTTCTAAATGTAGAAACAGAGTTAAGAGCCTCTTCTAAAAATATACCCCTTATTTCATTTAATTTAACAAATTCATTTGAAAAATTAATATTATCATTTAATATCTTAAAGTTCATACCTTCCTCCCATATATAGCATAAAACTTGTTATCTCACTACTTTCTTTTACATTTATAATAATATTACCATTTTGTTAATTTATTACAATTTTAACATACTTTTAAGATATTTGGTATTTATATTTCACATTTTAATCAAATAAATTTTAAATTATTATGTAATACTATTAATTCTTTTTTTAATTTAATATTTTATAATATATTAATTTTCTATATATAGTTGTGTTATATTAAATTGTTGTTGACAACATTTTGATATAACACAACTATATAGTAATAAAGCTACATTAATATACTTCACCTTCTCCCTTAAACTATAAATTTTACTTTTTAAATTAAAATATAATAAAATTTTTAACTTACTTCAAATAAAATCAATTACAAATAAGCCATTATCAAATTTAGACAATAGCTTCTTTCTAAATTAAAACTTATC
>ULWV01025452.1_pt1 | contig 11061 bp, 8 predicted proteins | sample 1960651 | NCBI WGS metagenome assembly ULWV01 (sample SAMEA4835820, study PRJEB28245) | human gut metagenome | biome: gut microbiome; material: fecal sample | place: Denmark | collected 2008
CAGCTGCCGCCCGCTCATCCAGCCGCAGTTCGACCGGGTGCAGGCCCCGCGCCATGCGGGCCGGGCCAAGACGCCGGGCCAGCTTGGGCAGAAACTCCGCCGCAATGGCGGAATGCACAAGGCAGACTTCCTCGGCGTTGCAGACACTGGGGCGGCTGGCCTTGGCGTTTTCGATGATGTCCAGCGCCTGGGTCTGGTCGGCGGAGTCATCGACAAAGACGTGGCAGATGCCGGTGCCGGTCTGGATGCAGGGAACCTTGGCATTCTCCACACAGGCCCGGATGAGCCCGGCCCCGCCGCGCGGGATGAGCAGGTCCACAAAACCAACGGCCGTCATCAGTGCGTTGGCGGAGGCGTGGGTGGTGTCCTCGATGAGGGAGACGGCGGCTTCCGGCAGACCGTTTTCCTTCAGGCCGCGGCGCAGAGCCTCCACGATGGCGTGGGCCGAACGCCAGGCCTCCCGGCCGCAGCGCAGGACGCAGACGTTGCCGCTCTTGATGGCGAGGGCGGCGGCGTCGCTGGTCACATTGGGGCGGCTCTCGTAGATGATGGCGATGACGCCCATGGGCACGGCGGTCTTTTCAATGACCAGACCGTTGGGCCGCTCAATGCGCTTGAGCACAGCGCCTACCGGGTCGGGCAGGCTGGCCACTTCCAGAATGCCCCGCGCCATGGCACCGATGCGCTCCGGCGTCAGGGCCAGACGGTCGAGCATCACGTCGGAGATGTGCCCTCTGGCGGCAGCCATGTCCTCGGCATTGGCGGCCAGAATGGCCTGCATCTGGTCGGGGTGGCACAGCCAGTCTGCCATGGCCCAGAGCGCCTGTTTGCGGGTCTGTTCATCCGCCAGTGCCAGTGCAGATTTCGCGGCGCGTGCAGCTTCCAGAATTTCCTGTGTCGTCATGGTTCAGCCCTCCTTCCGGCCTGCAAAGCGGGTGCCCACCGGTCTGCCCTCGGCAATGTCGTACAGCAGCTCCGGGTGGGAGCCGTTGGCGATGACCATGTCTGCGCCAAGTTCCGTCACCAGTTGGGCGGCGCGGAGCTTGGTGGACATGCCGCCGGTCCCCAGCGACGAACCGACTCCGTCGGCCAGCGCCAGGATCTCCGGCGTAATGCGCTCCACCAGCGGGAGCAGCCTTGCCTCCGGGTGGGTGTGGGGGTTGGCGGTGTACAGGCCGTCGATGTCGCTTAGCAGCACCAGCAGGTCGGCGTGGATGCAGCGGCAGACGATGGCGGCCAGAGTGTCGTTGTCGCCGATGGAGGTGATCTCATCGGTGGCCACGGTGTCGTTTTCGTTGATGATGGGCAGGGCACCCAGCTCCAGCAGGCGGTTCAGGGTGTTTTCCACGTTCTGCCGCCGGTCGGCATCCTCAACGTCCACACCGGTCAGCAGCACCTGGGCCACGTTGTGGTTGTAAGCCGTGAACAGCCGGTCGTAGGTGTACATCAGCTCACACTGGCCCACGGCGGCGCAGGCCTGCTTGGTGGCCATATCTTTGGGGCGCTGGGGGAGCGAGAGCTTGCCCACGCCCATGCCGATGGCACCGGAGGAGACGAGGATGACCTCGTGCCCGGCATTCTTCAGGTCGCTGAGTACCTTGACCAGATCTTCGGTGTGGCGGATGTTCAGCCTCCCGGTGGAGTGCGCCAGCGTGGAAGTGCCGACTTTGACGACGATTCGCATATCCTTACCCCTTTCCCATCTCTTTTGTCCGATCGTAAGCGGCGAGGACGGCGTCCATCACGGCACCACGGAACCCCTGTTCTTCCAATACACGGACGCCCTGAATGGTGCTGCCGCCGGGGCTGCACACGGCATCCTTCAGCTCGCCGGGGTGCTTGCCGCTCTCCAGAACGAGCTTGGCGCTGCCCAGCACCATCTGGGCGGCATATTCCTGCGCCTTGGCGCGGGGCAGGCCGCAGGCTACGCCGCCGTCGGCCAGTGCCTCGATGAACTGGTACACCCAGGCCGGGCCGCAGCCGGAAACGCAGCTGGCCGCGTCGATCAGGGTTTCCGGCACCGGGTCGAGCCGCCCGGCGGGGGCCATCAGCTTGCAGAATTCGGCCTCTTCTTCGGCGGTGACATGGCTGGAACAATACTGGATCATCCCTTCGCCCACGGAAGCCGGGGTGTTGGGCATGATGCGGATGACGGGGTAGTCCTCACCGGCCAGCTCCTGAATGCGGGAAATGGGCAGGCCCGCCGCCATGCTGCACAGGACGAACCGGCCCGGCCGCTCGGCCAGCGTGAACTTCAGCGGGGTCAGCAGGGCCTCCATCATCTGCGGCTTGACAGCGAGGAAGATGAGGTCGCACCGGCCTGCCACCTCGTCGTTGATCGTGGTATTGCAGCCCAGTTCGGCGGCCAGCTTCTCCGCCTTGGCAGCGGTGCGGTTGGCCAGATACACGTTCTGCGGGTCTGCTGCTTTGCACACCGCGCGGGCAATGGCCCCGCCCATGTTGCCGCAGCCTAAAAATCCAATGGTCTTGAGCATCACAAAAACCTTCTTTCTTAAATTCCACCCGGCCTGCCCCCGCATTGGGGCAGGGGAGATGCTGTTTCATCTCCGCCTCCATTGTAAGCAGACGGGGGCTGAAAATCAAGAGGGGAAGGGTCTGCCGCAAAAAGAATGTTTCAAAAAATGGGCTGGAATGGGAGCACAAACGGTGCAAAATTTCGCAATACGGAGCCGTAGTAACAGAAAATTTACCCTGAATTTGGAATTTTTGCTTGCAAATCGTCCTCGGAAAGAGGTATATTATAAAAGGAAGTGTTCTCACTTCTCCGGCTGGGAGGCCGGCCACCACAAACAGCAGTGCGCGCGGCGCGGCTGGGAAAGGATGGAGGTTGTGTCACAGACGACAAAGAGGGCTCTGGAAGCATCGCTGAAAAAGCTGCTGCTCCAGAAACCCCTGAACAAGATCACGATCAACGATATCACGGAGGATTGCGGGGTCAACCGCATGACGTTCTACTACCACTTCAAGGATATCTACGATCTGGTGGAATGGATCATGGTCGAAGACGCCGCAAAGGCGCTGGAAAACAAGCCCACGTTCGATACCTGGATGGAGGCGTTTCTGGACATCCTGCACCAGGTGCAGGAGAACAAGGTGCTGGTGATGAACGTCTACCGCTCGATCAGCCGGGAGCAGGTGGAACAGTACTTATATAAGCTGCTGGACCCCATGCTGCGGGAATTCATGGAACGCGGGATGCAGGAGATCACCGTGCAGGATGACGATGTACAGTTCATCGTGGATTTCTACAAGTATGCGCTGGTGGGCATGGCGCTGGAATGGATCCGCAAGGATATGAAGGAGGACCCCGTCCGGATGACGGAACGGCTGAATCTCCTGATCCATGGCGATCTCCAGCGTGCGCTGAACCGGTTCCGCACCGACCGCAGCCCCTCGGAACTGGATGATTGATGAAAATTTAGACAGAAGAAGCATTGTGATGGGTTTTCCATCACGGTGCTTTTTCTGTTTATGGAACCTTTTTTGACAACATGGTACAGTACCATCAGCGCAAACTATAAGACGAAAGAAACCACAACAAACGGAGGGAATAACATGTATTATTCCAGTGGTAACTATGAAGCATTTGCGCGGCCGCGGAAACCAAAGGACGTAGACCGCAAGTCGGCCTACCTCGTCGGCACCGGGCTGGCTGCCCTCACAGCGGCCTGCTATCTGGTGCGGGATGGTCAGATGAAGGGCGAACATGTCCACCTCTTTGAAAAAGGGGCCATCCCCGGCGGCGCATGCGATGGTTATCAATACCCCGGCATCGGCTACGTGATGCGGGGCGGGCGCGAGATGGACGACCATTTCGAGGTCATGTGGGACCTGTTCCGCTCCATTCCGTCGATCGAGACCGAGGGCGTCAGTGTGCTGGATGAGTACTACTGGCTGAACAAAAAAGACCCGAACGTCTCACTCTGCCGTGCGACCGAACAACAGGGCCGGGATGCCCATACCGACGGCCGGTTCGGCCTGTCGGACAAGGGCTGCATGGAGATCCTGAAGCTCTTCTTCACCCCGGACGAGCAGCTGTACGACAAGCGGATCACCGATGTGTTCGACGCAGAAGTCCTCGGTTCGAATTTCTGGCTCTATTGGCGGACGATGTTCGCCTTTGAGAACTGGCACAGCGCATTGGAGATGAAGCTCTACCTCAAGCGCTATGTCCACCATGTGGGCGGACTGCCGGATCTCCGGGCGCTCCGGTTCACGAAGTACAACCAGTATGAGTCGATGATCCTGCCCATGATCCGCTATCTGGAGGGCTATGGGGTCCGGTTCCACTACAACACGAAGGTGACGAACATCGAGTTCGACTGCGCGGACGGCAAAAAGCAGGCCCGCACCATCTGCCTTCTGGTGGACGACCACGAGGAGCGGGTGGACCTGACCGAAAACGATCTGGTCTTTATCACCAACGGCGGCTGCGTCGAGAACAGCTCCATCGGTGCGCAGGACCAGCCCGCTGCGCTGGACACGGTACTCCACCCCGGCAATGGCTGGGATCTGTGGAAGAAGATCGCCGCGCAGGACCCCGCCTTCGGCCACCCGGAAAAATTCTGCTCCGACCCGGAGCAGACCAACTGGATGAGCGCCACCGTGACCACGCTGGACGAGCGGATCGTGCCCTACATCCAGAACATCTGCAAGCGGGACCCCTTCAGCGGCGGGGTCGTCACCGGCGGCATCGTGACCGTCCGGGACTCCAACTGGCTGCTGAGCTGGACCTTCAACCGCCAGCCGCAGTTCCGGAATCAGACCAAAGGCCAGCTCGTGGGCTGGCTCTACGGCCTGTTCAGCGACACGCCCGGCAACTACGTGAAGAAGCCCATGCGGGACTGCACCGGCAAGGAGATCTGCATGGAGTGGCTGTATCACCTCGGTGTGCCGGAACCGGAGATCGAAGATCTGGCCGAACACAGCGCCAACACGGTGCCCGTCATGATGCCGTACATCACGGCCTTCTTCATGCCCCGCGCAGCAGGCGACCGGCCCGCTGTGGTGCCGGAGGGCGCGGTGAACTTCGCGTTTCTGGGGCAGTTTGCAGAGACCCCGCGTGACACCATCTTCACCACCGAATACTCCATGCGCACCGGCATGGAGGCGGTGTATACCCTGCTGGACATCGACCGGGGCGTACCGGAGGTCTGGGGCAGCACCTACGACGTCCGCGACCTGCTGAACGCAGCCGTGCAGCTGCGGGATGGACGCCCGCTGAGCGACCTCAAGATGCGATGGATCGAGCGGTTCGCGCTCGGCAAAGTCATCGACAGGGTGCAGGAGACCGACCTCGGCCGCCTGCTGCAAGAATATCAGATCATCTGAACGCCGGGTCCTGATCCCGGCGGGGGAGGATGCTCCTCACATCAGACAACGCATTGGAGGAAATTGAAATGAATACCACATTTGATTCTCTGACTCATAAGATGCAGCGCGCCGCACTGGGCAAGACGGCGGATATCGTGCTGTCCCACGTCAACAAGGACCGCGAAAAGGCCGTGATCCAGTTGGTGGATGTCGCCAAGACCTTTTATGGCAATTCCTTCAGCGAGGAAACTTACAATCATGCCCGCCAGACCCTATCGAACCCGGACAGCAAGTGGTCTAAGCTCATCAACTGCATGCTGGACCAGCTGGACCCCAATGTGGCCCGCACCACGGCCCTGAACCTGGGCTATGAGGCCTTCTTCCGTGGCACCAAGACCATCCGTGAGAACCGCGTCAAGTACCAGTGCAACATTCCCTGGCTGATCCTGTTCGACCCCACCTCCGCCTGCAACATGCACTGCGTGGGCTGCTGGGCTGGCGAGTACGGCAACAAGAACAACCTGAGCTTTGACGATATGGACAAGATCGTCTCTCAGGGCAAGGAGCTGGGCGTGTACCTCTACATGCTCACTGGCGGCGAGCCGCTGGTCCGCAAGGCCGACATCCTGAAGCTGGCCGAGAAGCATAACGATGTGCAGTTCGCCATCTACACCAACTCCACCCTGATCGACGACGCCTTCTGCAAGGAGGTCGTCCGTCTGGGCAACATCGCCTTCATGCTGTCCATCGAGGGCACCCCGGAGACCAACGATGCCCGCCGCGGCAGCGGCCATTACGCCGCTGTCATGCACGCCATGGACCTGCTCAAGCAGTACGGTATCCTGTTCGGTACCTCCATCTGCTACACCAGCGCCAACATTGAGGCCGTCACCAGCGATGACTTCATGCGCTTCCTGTGCGACAAGGGTGCGCACTTCGGCTTCTATTTCCACTACATGCCCGTCGGCAACGAGGCAGCCCCCGAATTGATGCCCACCCCGGAGCAGCGCAAGTACATGATCGACCGCATCCGCTATCTGCGCAGCGAGGCGTGTGATATCCCGTTCTACCCGATGGACTTCCAGAACGACGGCGAGTTCGTCGGCGGCTGCATTGCGGGCGGCCGCAACTACTTCCACATCAACTCGGCCGGTGATGCGGAGCCCTGCGTCTTCATCCACTATTCCAATGCCAACATCCACGACAGCAGCATTCTGGAGATTCTTCAGAGCCCGCTGTTCATGGCGTACCACAACGGCCAGCCCTTCAACAAGAACCACCTGCGTCCCTGCCCCATGCTGGAGAACCCCGAACTGCTGCGGAAGATGGTCCATGAGACCGGTGCCCACAGCACCGACCTCCAAAGCCCGGAGACGGTGGATCACCTGTGCGATAAGTGCAAGGCCTACGCTGACAACTGGCAGCCCATGGCCGACGAGATCTGGTCCCACACCAAGATCCGCGAGAGCCGCTACGAGAATTATAAGGACTGGAAGCCCAGCCAGCAGTAAGCACACAGAAGCGCTGGGTCTGCATCGGGTGCAGCCGTCCTGAACCAAAACCTCCCGCTTTCCGGAGCGCTGCAACAGCGCCGGGAAGCGGGAGGTTTTTTGCGCGATAAAATGGCCCCATCTCCCGCAGGAGACAGGGCCGGGGCATTCGATATAGATGACTGAACTTATTCGTCGTCGGGGTCGCCGAAGTTGTCGTGGTAGGTCGTGACCAGTTCCATCTCCTCGTTGCGGCGCAGGCCGTGGAAGACGAACTTCTTGAGCACGTCGTAGATGACCGCGAAGAGCGGCACACCGATGATCATGCCCACAAAACCCCACAGGCCGCCGAACAGCAGGATGGCGAACAGCACCCAGAAGCTGGAAAGGCCGGTGGTGTTGCCCAGGATCTTCGGCCCGATGATGTTGCCGTCCACCTGCTGCAAAACCAGAACGAACAGGACGAACCAGAGCGCCTTGATGGGGTTCTGGATGAGGATGAGCAAGGTGGCCGGGATGGCACCGATGAAAGGCCCGAAGAAGGGGATAACGTTGGTCACACCGATGATGACCGAGACCAGCAGCGCACTGGGGAACTTGAAGATGAGACAGGCGATGTAGCACAGCACACCGATGATGGCAGAATCCAAGATCTTGCCGTTGATGAAGCCGCCGAACATTTTATCGGCGTAGAGGATCTCTTCCAGAATGATATCCGCCCAGCGGGGCTTGATGAGGCTGTACAGGATCATCTTGCCCTGCTGGCCGAACTTCTTCCGGCTGGCCAGCAGATACACCGAAACGATGACGCCGATGATGATGTTCTTCAGGAAGGTCACGAAGCTCATCACGCCCAGCGCTGCACCGCTCAGGAGGCTCTGCATGGAGGGGACCAGCTTCGTCCGGACGATGTTGTCCAGCGTGTCCTGCAGGTTGTCATAGGACGTCTCGATGAAATCCAGCAGCTTCTGGTTGCTGGCGATGATCTCCTGATGGGAAGCCCAGTCCACAAAGTCGTTCAGGTTGTTCCGCGCCGTGTAGTACAGCGTCGTCACGCTGGTGATGAGCTGCGGCACGATCATCATGATCAGCGCATACACCACCAGGATGCCGAACAGCAGCGAGATGGTGACTGCCAGCATGTTGGCCACAGTTCCCATCTTTTCGGGCAGAAGGCGGCGGAGAAAATCCTCCACGCAGTTGCACACCGGCTTGAGCAGATAGGCGATGACCGCGCCGTAGATGAACGGCATCAGGATGCCCGTCAGCTTCGAGATCGCATCCCCGAAGCCCTGAAAGCGGTAGATCAGGAAGAAGAAGAGGATGCTCAGTGATATGGCACCGAATCCCGCGAGCATCCCATACAGGTAGGGTTTGATGTGTGGCTTTTTGTCCATCATGTTTCCGTAGACTCCATTCCTGCCGCGGGCAGCAGGAACGCCCGCAGCATTGTTTAGCGCTTGTTGCTCCTGCGCCAGATGTGCAGTTTTTCAGCTTCGGCGATCAGTTCATCCCGGAAATCGGGGTGTGCAACGCTGATCAATGCTTCGGCCTTTTCCCAGCTGGTCAGGCCCTTCAGGTTCACACAGCCGTACTCGGTGCAAAGATAGTGGATATTGGCACGGGTATCGGTGACGATGCTGCCGGTCTCCAGCGTGGGGCGGATGCGGCTCTCGACCTTGCCGGTCTTCTTATTCATAAAGGTAGAGGACAGGCAGATGAAGCTCTTGCCGCCGTTGGAAAGGTATGCGCCCAGAACGAAGTCCAGCTGACCGCCTGCACCGGAGATGTGCTTGACACCGGCACTCTCGGCGTTGACCTGACCGAACAGGTCGATATCGACAGCATTGTTGATGGAGATGAAGTTGTCGATGGCCGAAATGCTGCGGATGTCGTTGGTGTACTCCACAGGGGCCGCCATGCACTCCGGGTTGTTGTCGAGGTAATCGTACATCTTCTGGGTGCCGGCACCGAAGGCGTAGACCTGACGGCCCTTGTCCAGATTCTTGTGGCGGCCGGTGATCTTGCCGGCTTTGGCGATGTCCACAAAGGCATCGACGTACATTTCAGTATGGACGCCCAGATCCTTCAGGTCGCTCTGCGCGATCAGGTTGCCGATGGCGTTGGGCATTCCGCCGATGCCCAGCTGCAGGCAGGCACCGTTCGGAATCTGCGGGACGATGAGGTTCGCCACGGCGAGGTCCACCTCAGTGGCCGCACCGGGTGCAGCCATCTGACCCATCGGCGGGTTGGTGCCCTCCACGACACCGGCCACCTGAGAGATGTGCACCCAGTTCTCGGTGCCGCCCAGGCAGCGGGGCATGTTGGTGTTGACCTCGACGATGATCTTTTTGGCCTTTTCGCAGACGGCACCCAGATGAGAAGCACAGGGGCCGAAGTTGAAGTAGCCATGCTCGTCCATGGGCGTGACCTGGAACACCGCCACATCCACGGGGTCCTTGCTGTCGCGGTAGTAACGGGGCAGCTCCGAATAACGGATGGGGGAGTAGAAGGAGAAGCCCTGCGCAATGGCCTTGCGCTCAATGCCGCCCATGTGCCAGCTGTTCCAGGTCATGTGGGCAGCCGGGTCGTCGATCTGGAAGATCTCCGGCACCCACATCAGGATGCCGCCGCGGAAATTGACGTTCTCCAGCTCCGGCAGACGCTTTGCAATGGCAGCATCGACTGCCACCGGGGTGTTCACAGCCCAGCCGTAGTCCACCCAATCGCCGCTCTTGACCAAAGCAGCGGCCTGATCGGCAGTCATCTTTTTCTGCGCATACAGTTCCGTATAATCCATTATAAACCATCCTCTCCTATAATAACATAAAGGAATTGTAAATTCTTACAACCCGATAACTTAGTTATAACATTAACAAAGGAAGGAATCAATACTTTCGGAGCAAATCGGGGCAAAAAAGTGGCTGGATGGCAATATGACTAAAATTCTTAGCGATTCAACCGAATTCTTTGGTTTGATAAAAACAAAATTTTTCGAAAAAGGACTTGATAAAATTTTGACGATGTGATTTACTTATAGCGTAGCAGGGCGGTGTGGAGCAGTGCGTCATGAATCGTTAAAAAAATAGCGATGAGACGCGGCGCCGCAAACAACGTCTTGCAACCCGAACTGGAAAGTGCTATCATGGCAGGACCGAGCGCGCTTTTCATACCAGCGCGCACCAAGGAGGACACGATGGCAACAGCAGTTTATCCCGGATCGTTCGATCCGGTCACCAAAGGGCACCTGGACATCATCAAGCGTGCCGCAAAGATCAACGATCACCTGATCGTCGCCGTGCTCATCAACAGCGCCAAGCACCCTCTGTTCACCGTAGAAGAGCGGGTGGCCCTGCTGCAGGAGTGCTGCAAGGGCATCCCGAACGTTACGGTGGAGAGCTTTGACGGCCTGACCGTGGAGTTCGCCAAAAAGCGCCACGCTTCGGTCATGGTGCGGGGTCTGCGGGCGGTCACGGATTTCGAAAACGAGATCCAGCTAGCGCAGACGAACCATGCACTGATGCCCGGCATCGAGACGATGTTCCTAGCAACCAGCATCAAATGGAGCTACCTTTCCTCGACGATCGTGAAAGAGGCTGCCCGCTACGGCAGCAATATCTCCAAGTTCGTCACGCCCAATGTGGAAGCCGCCGTCGAACAGAAGATGGCCGCGCTCCGGGCGAAAGGGGAGCAGCCCTGAATCCGCTTCTTATGTGCAAACGCCGCAGGCGTTTCTATAAAATTGGTTCCTAAAACCCACCAATATACACACAAATCAGGAGGCTATTAACATGAAGAAAGTTGTTATCGCATCTGCATGCCGTACCGCCATCGGCAAGTTCGGCGGCACTCTTGCCAACGTCCCCGCTGCTGAGCTGGGCTCCATCGTCATCAAGGAGGCACTGGAGCGCGCACACGTCGCACCGGAGCAGGTCGATCATGTTTACATGGGCTGCGTCATTCAGGCTGGTCTGGGCCAGAACGTCGCTCGTCAGGCTTCCCTGAAGGCTGGCCTGCCCGTCGAGACTCCTGCTGTCACCGTCAATGTGGTCTGCGGCTCCGGTCTGAACTGCGTCAACATGGCTGCGCAGATGATCGAGGCTGGCGATGCCGACATCGTCGTTGCAGGCGGCATGGAGAACATGGACATGGCTCCCTTCGCTATGATGAAGGGCCGCTACGGCTACCGCATGGGTGCTCCCATGGGCAAGAGCGAGCTGGTCGATACCATGGTCAA
>ULWV01008439.1_pt1 | contig 11014 bp, 12 predicted proteins | sample 1960651 | NCBI WGS metagenome assembly ULWV01 (sample SAMEA4835820, study PRJEB28245) | human gut metagenome | biome: gut microbiome; material: fecal sample | place: Denmark | collected 2008
CTCAAGAATTTGTAACACTATTTTGGTCACATTCGAAATATATTCAAAATATTATTCACCTGTATTTTAGGCATTATCTTATTAAACTGTGACAAAAAATACTCATATAATTTAGAATATTACAAAAAGCACTTGCAAAAAACAAAAAGAACCTATATAATGAAAGTAGGCAAAAGTAAAAAAAGAAGGGAGCGATTTTTATGAAAATAAAAATTATAGGAAAAGAACTAAAGATAACAGAAGCAATAAACGATTATGTTGAAAAAAAATTAGACAGAATCGACAAATATTTTGAAGATGCCGAAGCAGATGTTACTTTAAAAACAGAAAAAAATGAACAAACAGCAGAAATTTGCATAATAGCAAATGGAGAAAAATACAGAGCTGTAACAGAAGACAAAGACATGTATGCATCTATAGATAAAGATATAGATATATTAGAAGGTCAAATAAGAAAAGCTAAAACAAAAAAAGAAAAAATGATGAAAGATGCAAGCATCAAAAACATGGAAGTTGCAACAGATCATATTGCAGAAATATCAAATGAAATAATAAAAACATCTTATTATGAAATAAAACCAATAACACCAGAAGATGCTGTATTAGAATTGCAGGCACATCCAACACATAATTTCTTAGCTTTTATAAATGTAGAAACAGGAAAAGTAAATGTTATACATAAATTAAAAGATGGAAAAAATTATGGATTAGTAGAACCAGAAGCATAATCAAACTAGATTAATATATGTTAAATATAATTAAAAGGTGATTGATTATGAAAATAAAATCAAAAATTAAAGAACAAAAAGGTTCTATAACAATTTTTGTTTTGATAAGTATGATATTTTTTACAATAGTTGTAATGGCTTTATATGTTAATTCAACTTATAAAGTACAAGCTCAACAAAAAGAAATAGAAAAGATACAAAAAACTTATCAAAAAGAAGATATAAACCAAATTTATGAAGAACACAAAAAATAAAAAGGCAGGAAATCATATCCTGCCTTTTCTATTTTATAAGTAAATTTATAAAATATAAAGCAAAATATAACTTTCTACCCCAATCATTAAGAAAAAAATTCTGTCAGTCTATCAAAAAATGATACTAATCAAAAATAAAACTATTTCATGTTATTTTCAACTTGTTGGATCATTTTTTTAACCATATTACCACCTATTCTACCAGCATCTCTAGCAGATATATCACCATTGTATCCGTCTTTTAAATTAACACCAACTTCACTAGCAACTTCATATTTGAATTTATCTAAAGCTGTCATAGCTTCTGGAACTAATTTTTTGTTTGAATTGTTTGCCATTATAATTCACCTCCTGCAAATATACATTTCTAGAAAAAAACATTTGCTTTTTCTAATACTATCATTTGCAAAATAAGAAAAAATAAACAGGAAATTTTTACAAAAAATAATCAAAAAATATAAACAAAAAATTGAAAAAAAGATTTTTTTATGATATAACTCCAAAAGATAAAAATAACAAAAAGAAAGGAGCAAATGATTATTAAAAATAATCATACAAGAGAAAAATGTACAAATTAATAGCAGTAGATTTAGATGGAACATTATTAAATAAATATGGAATAGTAACAGAAAACACAAAACAAACAATAAAAAATACAATAAAAAAAGGAACAGATGTAATAATAGCATCTGGAAGACCAATAGATTCTATAAAAACACTAGCTAAAGAAATTGAATCAGAAAATTATTTTATAGCAGGAAATGGTTCTTTAATATATGATATAAAAAAAGACGAAATAATATACGAAAAATTTTTAAATAAACAAAAAGTATTAGAAATAGCTAAAATATGTGAAGAAAACAGTATATCATATAATATTTATACAGAAGAAACTATTATATCAAAACAATTGAAATATAACGTTTTATATTATTATAAAGAAAATCTAAAAAAAGAAGAAAAAAATAAAACAAGCATAACAATAGTAGAAGATATTATAGAATATATAAAAAACTCAGACAATAATAAATATTTAAAAATAACAATATGTGATGAAACAAAATCAATCTTTAACTCAGTTATAAGAAAATTAAAAAAAGTTTCTGATATTGATATTTTAGATGTAAGCCACATGTCAAGAAAAGTAATAAAACAAGGAACTGAAGATGTTAATATTGAATATTTTTATACAGAAATTTCACTAAAAGATGTTGATAAATGGACAGCAATTGAATATTTAATAAACAAAATAAATATAAAAAAAGAAGAAGTTATAGCAATACGGAGATAACATGAATGATAAACAAATGATAGAAAATGCAGGAATTGGAATAGCAATGGGACAAAGTACACCAAGAGTTAAAGATATTGCTGATTATGTCACTGAAGATAATGAAAATGATGGTGTTGAAAAAGCAATTAAAAAATTTTGTAATTAAAATAAAAAAAGGCGAAAAACCAATAAAAAACACAAATGTTACAAAAATGTTACAAAAGTATTAATTTTGTATTACAAGAATGTATTTTGTTGAATTGAATATCAATTTGATGTAAAATGTAATAGAGAATATAAAAAAATAAAAAAACAAGGAGGAATTTGTAATGGCAACAAATCCAATGCAAAGAAAAGCAAGAAATTCATTTTTATTAGGAATAATAGTTACTTTAATATTAACAGGAGTCGTAATAGCATTTTTACTACTTCAATTAAAAAATTATAAAGATAAAGAGGCACAAGAACAAGCAAATAGTGTAAAAGTATGGGTATTATCACAAGACGTAATGTCAGGACAAGTTATAACAACAGACATGTTAACACAACAAGTTACAAACAAAAACTTAGTACCAAGTAATGCAGTAGGTGATATGTCAATACTTAATAATTATGCCTTAACAGACAAAGAAGGAAATGAGGTTACAACAGAATATAAAAATAATGTAGCGACATTATATATAACAAAAAATGGAACTAAAAGTGAGATAAAAACAGAAGATGAAACAGGAAGCTATTACATAGAAAAAAATGGAACAAAAGAATATGTAGAATTAGCTGAAACACCAATAATTGCAAAAGTAAATATGGATAAAAATTCTGTTATAACAATAGATATGATTTCTAAATCAGATGAAAAAACAACGAATGATTTAAGAAAAGTAGAATACAATATGTTAGTATTACCAACTCAACTAGAAACAGGCGAATATATAGACATTAGATTATCACTTCCAACAGGTCAAGACTACATAGTTGTTTCAAAAAAACAAGTAGAAATACCACAAATAAATGGAGTAGATTCTGATGATACTATTTGGCTAAAATTAACAGAAGATGAAATTATAACTATGAATAGAGCAATAGTTGATGCATATAAAACTATAGGATCAACATTAAAAGTTGTTACATATACAGAAGCTGGAATACAAGATGCAGCTGAACCAACATATGTACCAACAGGAGAAGTAATGGAATTAATAAATGCTAACCCTAATATAGTACAAACAGCAAAAAATGAATTAGTACAAAGATATATGTCAAGTCAAGATAGAGTAAGAGGAAATATTAATTCAGCAATAAACAGCAGTGGAGAAGACGGAGAAGAAAACTTAAAAACAAAAGTAGAAGAAAGTATAACAAATTCTAAAGACAACAGAAAAAAATATTTAGAATCTTTAGGCGGAGATTATTAGAAAAAAGGAGAAGTATATATGAAAATTATAGGATTTATAGGGGCTTATGACAAAACAGATTTATTATTAAATATATCCAAAGTTTTAACAACAATGAATAATAAAGTTATAATAGTAGACTCAACAATAAATCAAAAAGCAAGATATGTTGTGCCAGCAATAGATCCTACAATATCATATATAACTTCATTTGAAGATACAGATGTAGCAGTAGGATTTGAAAACATTATAAGTATTCAAAGATATTTAGGAATAACAACAGATTTACCATATGACATAATGTTAGTAGATTGTGATACAGTAGAAAAAATACAAGGATTTGAATTAGAAAGAGCTAATAGAAATTACTTTGTAACATCATTTGATGTATATTCACTAAGAAGAGGATTTGAAATATTAAACAATCTTTCAGTGCCAATGAATTTAACAAAAGTAATATTTACACAAGAAATCTTAAAAGAAGATGATGAATATTTAGATTATTTATCATTAGGATATAAAGTGATTTGGAATAACGAGAGAATATACTTCCCAATAAATAGTACAGATTACGAAGCTATAATAGAAAATCAAAGACTACAAAAAATTAAACTAAAAAAAATCAGTGCACAATACAAAGAAAGTATGAACTTTATGTTACAACAAATACTAGAAAGAGAAAGTGATTCAGACATAAGGAGAGCTATAAAAACAATAGAAAAAGGAGCATAACAATATGTCAGTAATAACATTTGTTAATAATTTAGAAGAGGAGTCTGGAAAGACCATGTCATTAGTTGCAATTGCAACACATATGGCTATAGATCATAATAAAAGAATATTAATAATATCTACAACAAATAAAGAAGATAAAATAAATTCTTGCTATTTTGAAGAACAAAAAAATAGAAGACTAAGATTTGGAATACTTGGAGATAGACCACAATCAGTTGAAGGTGAAAGTGGAATAGAAGGAATAGCTAAAGTAGCAAGAAGCAATAAACTAACACCACAATTAATAACAAATTATACAAAAGTTGTTTTTAAAGATAGATTAGAAGTAATTTTAGGTGCAGATAAAAACAAAATGCAAAATTTTGCAAGTGAAGAAAAAGAAATAGGAGAAGAATATATAACTTTAGTAAATGTAGCAAAAATGTATTATGACCAAGTTTTTGTAGACTTAGATGAAAATTTAAGTGAAGAAGTAAGACAAAAAATAGTAGAAAGCTCAGATTTAGTAGTTGTAAGCACAACACAAAATTATAATAGTATAAAAAAATTAAAAATAAAAAAAGACAATAGTCAATTACTACAATCACCAAAGACTTTAATACTGATAGGAAGATATGACAAATTTTCAAAATATAATATCAAAAATGTATCAAGATATTTAGAAGAAAAAAATCAGATACTAACAATTCCATATAATACACTTTATATGGAAGCAACAAATGAAGCAGGAGTACCAGATTTATTCTTAAGATTAAAAAGAATAGCAGGTTCTGATGATAGAAATGCGATATTTGTAGATGAAGTAAAAAGAGCAACTGAAAATATTTTATATAGACTTCAAGAACTACAGACAATGATGTAGACAAAAGAATGAAATAAAAGAAAGGGAGAAAATCAGATGACAATAGCAAATATACTATTAACTATAGTTGTTATAGTAGCAGCCGGAACAGCAATGTTTTATTACATAAAAAAGAAAAAAGAAGCTCCAACAGAAAATACAATAAATGTAGATGATAAAACATACACATTAGAAAAAATGCAAGATTTTGTTAAAAGAAGACTTGATGAAATAACAAAAGTAAACTTGTATGATATAGGGCTTTCTGAAGAAGAATTAAAAAGAAGAAAAAATAAAAAATACGAATTAAAGAAAGCTTTAAAAGGTTGTACATATGGAGATGTTAATGATAAAAAATATGTAAAAGAGCTAATATTTGACTTGCTTTCAAAAGAATATGGTGTAAATGAAGCAAATATTTCAAAAGCAATATCATTTGATGTACCTTCATTATTAACAGCACAAGACAAATTTGACATTTTATTATATATGTATAAAAAAGACTTTGGATATGAAGGACTAACAGAATTAATCAAAAAATATGATTTAGCAGAATTGAAATATGTAGAAGGAGAAACAAAACCATCATATGTAATAACTTCACAAGAAATAGAAGATATATTTGAAAAAGAAAATTTACAATTAAATTTCACAGATAAATTATCAGTTGTAGTACAAAGAATATATCAACATTACAAAGGATATAGTAGTATTGATGAAGTAAGAGATATGAACATAGATGGTGTATCTGGTGGTGTATCTGGACTTCCAGAAAGCTTCTTAAGCCAAGTTGCACAAACATCTGATGCAGATTACTTAGCACAAGTCTCAGAACACAAAGTTCCAAGAGCATGTGATAGTATCTGGATATTCTTCCAAGGTAAATCAATACGTTTAGCATTTTTAAGCTTTGGAACAGAGGCAGAATTAAAAAGAGTATGTCAAAATATTTATAAATACAATAACCCAGGACAATTATCAGACACAAATGGTTACAAAATCAATGAAATGAAAGATGGATCACGTGTCGTTGTTGTAAGACCAAGTTTCTCAGAAACATGGGCATTCTTTGTAAGAAAGTTCGACGTTAAACGTTCAACACTAGAACAATGGTTTAAAGGAGAACCAGGATGTGATGATTCAATAGAATTATTAAAATATCTAGTAAAAGGAGCTAGAATTATATCAATAACTGGTGAGCAAGGTTGTGGTAAAACAACAATGCTTATGGGTATGATAGAAAACATATATGAAACAATGAACATAAGAGTTCAAGAAACAGCATTCGAGTTACACTTAAGAAAAATATACCCAACAAGAAACATCTTAACATTCCGTGAAACAGACACAATATCTGGACAAGAAGGTCTAGACGTTCAAAAGAAAACTGATGGTTCTGTTAACATCATAGGTGAGGTTGCAACAGACCCTGTAGCATCTTGGATGATACAAGCAGCCCAAGTTGCATCTAAATTTACATTATTTACACACCATGCTAAAACATTTCCAAACTTAGTAACAGCACTAAGAAACTCAATGTTAAGAACAGGAGTATTCAAAAATGAAAAAACAGCAGAAGAGCAAGTTGTACAAGTTCTAAACTTTGATATACATTTAAAGAAAGACTTTAGAGGAAAAAGATATGTAGAAAGAATAACAGAATGTATACCAATAGAAGATAAAAATGAATACACATTTGACCATAGAAAAGAAAGTACATTAGAAGGGAAATTTGATAAATTTTTTGATAATGCAACACATTATTTTGAAAAAGTTACAGACAGACAATTATATACATATAGAAACATTCTTGAATATGTTGATGGAGAATATGTAATAACAAATCCAATAACAGATGAAAACTTAAGAGGAATGAGAGAAAACATGGATAGTTCAGATTTAGACCAATTTGATAGTTTTGTAGAAAAACATTGGAAAAAATCTATAAATCCAGAAAAAACTGAAAAAAAAGCAAAAGCAAGCATTTTAACAAATAATGAAGAACAACCAAAAAGAAGGGGAAGAAAACCAAAAGTTGAAGAAGAATAAATATAACAAAAATCAGGACAATCAGGAGGTGAAATGCAAGTGTCAAATCAAACAATATACATTATAATGGGAGTTTCTATAACATTAATGGTCATTATAGGAATAGCATATTTTATAATGAACAAAAAAATGCAGAAATCAGATTACAAGAAAATACAAAAACTTCAAAGAGGAACAAAATCAAATGCATTTTCAACAGAAGTATTGTATCAAAAATTATATTTAACATATGTAAAGATTCCATTTGTAAAAAGATATTTATTAAAATTAAGAAGAAGACTTGAAATATTAAATATAGATGATGAATACAAAACAAGAAGAGACTCAGCCCAAATAATTACAAGAGCACTTGTAATACTATTACCTCTTGTTATTCTTACAATATTAGTAACTAAAGACAATTTCTTATTAATGTTTATATTATTAATATTTGAAATATTTATGATAGACATCATAATAGAAGGTTCAGTAGATAAAAAAGATGATGCATTATTAGAACAACAAGTAGATTTCTTTTCAGAAATAAGACATGCATACCATGAATTTAATATGGTTGAAGAAGCAATTTACCAAGTATCACAAGATGATGAAAAAGAAGTATCAAGACAAGGTGAAAAAATATATGAAATATTAATATCAGATGACCCAGAAACTGAACTAGAAAAATATTATGACATAGCTCCAAACAACTTCTTAAAAGAATTTGCAGGTTTATCATATTTAACAAAAGAATTTGGTGATAGAAAAGTAGATGGAGCATCACTATACTTAAAAAATGTTGATAATATAACACAAGAAATGCAAATAGAAATATTAAAAAGAGATAAATTAAATTACGTTTTTAGAAGTTTATCACTTATCTCAATAGCACCAGTTTTATTACTAGAACCACTAAAAAACTGGGCAGTATCAAACTTTTCATTTGTAAAAAGTTGGTATTTTGGAAAATCAGGAATGATTGTACAAATATTAATATTAGTAATAACATTTATATCATATATTTTAGTTAGAAAGTTAAAAGACAATGGTTCAGTAAATATGAACACAAAAAATACAGAAAATCCATGGCAAGCTAAAATATATAAAACAAAAATAGGTAAAAAAATAGTAGATTTATTTTTACCAAAAGATGGAACAAAAGAATATAGAAAAGTAAAAGACTTATTAAAAGAAGCAGCATCACCATTAAAAATGGAATGGGTATATATAAATAGAATATGTATAGCAATTGTAACATTTGTAGCATCATTATTTGTATTTTTATATCTACATCAAGTAGCAATTGACTATGTATATACACAACCCACAACAGATTATAACTTAATAGGTGGAATGTCAGCAACCCAAGAACAAAAAGCAATGGAAACAACCAAAATACATAATGTTTTCTTAGATATGTTCAAAGGAAAATTAAATACAACTCAGGCAGATATAGAAAAAGCAATGAGACGTTCAAGATATTACAAAGATTCAGATGATAAAGAAATAACAAGCAATGCAGAAAAAATATATGAAAAATTACAAACAGTAAATAGTGAATATTTAAAATGGTTTGAATTATTATTAGCATTTACATTCTCAATAGTAGGATATATGTCTCAAATTTGGATATTAATGTTCCAAGCAAAAATGAGAAAACTAGAAATGGAAGACGAAGTAATGCAATTCCAAACAATTATACTTATGCTTATGAGAATCGAAAGAGTAAATGTAGAAATAATTCTAGAATGGCTAGAAAGATATTCAAACATATTCAAAAGCCAAATCACCCGATGTGTTAACAACTATGAAGCAGGTGCATGGGAAGCTCTTGAAGAATTAAAAAATGATATATCATATATGCCATTAATAAGAATAGTAGAAAGTATGCAAGCGGCTGTTGAAAAAATACCAATAAAAGATGCATTTGATGAACTAGATTCAGAAAGAGAATATTACAGAGACAAGAGAAAAGAATCAAATGAAAGACTTATAAAAAGAAAAGCAATGATAGGAAAAGTAATAGGATTTGCACCAATGGTTTGTATGTTTGTAGGATACTTAATTATACCATTAGTATTTATAGGTCTAACAAGTATGTCATCAACATTTAGTAGCATGTCATCATCAAGTTTATAGAAGGGAGATAGCTATGGGAAATGCATCAAAAGCATTACTAATTGCAGGTGGAATATTAATAGCATTAATAATCATATCACTATTAGTAGTAATGTTTACTCAAATTGGTGATTATCAAAAATCACAAAGTAGTGGTTCAAAAGAAAGCCAATTAGCAGAATTCAATAGAGACTTTGAAAGATACACAGAAGATGAAATAAGAGGTGTTGATTTAGTATCATTAATAAATAAAATACATGATTATAATACAAAACAACAATCTATTACAGACCGGAACTGCTGCAACAGATTCAACATATGTTGATTACAATATAAAAATACAATTAACAGTATCAGGATTAAATACATTTAATACAAAATATGCGTATTCAGGTGATAGTAGTAACAATCAATTATTTAAAAACGACAGTTTTACATATAATGGTACAAATACAGAAGGAAATAGCATAAAAAAACAACTAGATGATTTCACAAAAGCAGAAGGAGCAGTAAATATATCAACATTAAAAAAATTAACTTCAGTATATGACCCATCAAAAAACAAAAGCGAAAATATAGCAAACATAAAAGAAAAGTTATGTGAAATTGACCGTAGTACATATAGTGATTGGAATGGAAATTCAGATCCAAAACTTGAATCAATAAAAAAATATAGACAATACTCAGAATTTAAAAGTGATAAATTTGTAGTAGATAGTGGACCAGAATACAAAAACGGACAAATTTATAAATTATCATTTAAATATAAAAATTAAAACAATTTAAAATATAAGAAATGAGGTGAATTATGGAAAATGCATCAAAAGCATTAATGATGGCAGGAGGAGTATTAATAGGAGTATTAATAATTTCATTAGCAGTATACCTATTTGCCGATTTTGGTTCTAAGTCTGCTTCAATTAATGCACAGAATACAGAAAAACAATTAGCAGCATTTAACTCAAAATTCACTTCATATCAAGACTTTAAAGACAAAGATGGAAATTGGCAAATAACAATATACAATATAATTACATTAAAAGGATATGCAACAGAAAACAATAATAATTATGAAGATACAGAAGAAAAAATTGATGTTAAAATTGGAAATAGTTCAACTTTAGGAGTAGAAGATACTACACTTATACAAAAATATGTAGGAAATAATGGAGAAATCCAAAAATTTGAATGTACAGATGTAAAATACAACAATAGAGGAAAAATAAAATCAATAAGTTTTAAAGCAATTTAAATTTATAAAAAATATAGCATAAAATAAATAAAATTGTTGAAAAAAAAATTTTGCAATGCTATAATGAAAAAGGAAAAAACAATGAAAAAAATGATTATATTTTTAGTTATTGTAATAATTATAATTTCAGGAATTTCATATATATATTTAAACTATAAATCAGAATATAATTCTTCAATAAAAGCTAATATGGAATTTGAAAAATACCTAAATGAAGAAGTCTATGGAGCAGATTTAGCAACAATAATAAACAGAGCTGTAGACAAAAATGAAAACAATAAAGTTCAAAAAAACAATAAAGGTATTTATATAAATAATGATTCAAATTCAATAAGTATAGAAATAAAAATGAAGGATAATGACACTATATACCAAATGGAAACAATATATA
>ULWV01022327.1_pt1 | contig 11011 bp, 7 predicted proteins | sample 1960651 | NCBI WGS metagenome assembly ULWV01 (sample SAMEA4835820, study PRJEB28245) | human gut metagenome | biome: gut microbiome; material: fecal sample | place: Denmark | collected 2008
ATTTTAATTCTGGAATATACCTTCTTCTGTTAAATAGAGTTTCTACATATCCAGTTTCTTTAGCTTTTTCTTTCATATCATCCATAAAGTTCTTTATTCCAGCATATTCTTGTAAATATTCTTGTATATATTGCTTTGCTATTTTTCTTGATATTCCTAATTGCTCTCCTAGCCCAAAGTCACTTATTCCATAAACTATTCCGAAATTTACTGCTTTTGCATTACTTCTTTGTTCTTTTGTAACTTCTTCCATTGGTGTTTTAAATACTTTTGATGCTGCTTGTCTATGGATGTCTTCTCCATCTTTGAATGCCTGAACCATATGTGTATCTTCTGACATATGTGCTAATACTCTTAATTCAATTTGTGAATAATCTGCATCAATGTAGACTTTTCCTTGTTCTGGTTTAAATATTTTTCTAACTTGTTTTCCTAACTCAAATCTTGTTGGTATGTTTTGCAAGTTTGGTTCTGTTGAACTTATTCTTCCTGTTGCTGTTATTGTTTGATGGAAGAATGAGTGTATTCTTTTTGTTTTTGGATTGATATATGGTTTTAATCCTTCTACATATGTTGAGTTTAATTTCATTAATTGTCTATAATCTAATATTTCTGATATTATTGGGTCTTCTGATTTTAATTTTTCTAATACATCTACATCTGTTGAATATCCACTTTTAGTTTTCTTTACAACTGGTAATTTCATTTTTTCAAATAATATTTCACCTAATTGTTTTGTTGAGTTTATATTGAATTCTTCTCCTGCCATTTCATATATCATTTTTGTTTTTATTTCCAGTTGTTCTTTTAACTGATTTCCAAATTTATTAAGTTCTTCTAAATCAGCATACATTCCATTCCATTGCATATTTGCAAGAACGGTTACTGTTGGCATATCTATGTTATTAAATAAATCTACTGCATTTATTTCTTCTAGTTTTTTCATTGTAATTTCTTGTAATTTATAAATTATATATGCATATAATGTACATTTTTTCTCTTCTGCCTTTTGAGCCTTTTCTTGTTCTTCTTTAATTTTTTCTTCTTCTCCAACACCTTGCATTGCATCAAATAAATTGATTTGTTCTACTTTTGATGATTTTGAATCTCCTAAAATTTCATTCACATCTATTTCTAAATATTGTTCTGCTAAATCAATTAATTTTAGTTTATTATTCGTTGGATTTAAGATATATGCAGCAATACTTGCATCATAATTTATACCTTTAAAGTCTATTCCCTCTTGTCTTAATAGTATATAAACTCTTCCCAAATCTATACCAATTTTTAGTATTTTATCATTTTCAAAAATTTCTTTTAACTCTTGAATTTTCTCACCACTTTTAACATCTATATAATATGCTTCATTTTCTGAAGAATTAAAAACTGAAATTCCTGTTATTTTTTCTTTTATAATTTTATCTTCGTCATTATCTTTTTCAGTTTCCATATAAAAAATCATTTTACGTTCTTTTTCTATAACTGCTTTTATTTCTTCTATTGATTTTTCTACAACCTTATATTGATTTTCTATTGTATTCTCTTCATCAGAACTATCACCATTTCCAGCTTCATTTTGTAAATTAAATCTATCTATATATCTTTTAAAATTTAATTCTTTGAATATCTCTAAAACCTTTGGTCTGTCCCATTCTTCTAGTTTTAATTCTTCTAAAGTATCTTCAATAGGAACTTGTGTATTAATCTCCCCTAATGTTCTTGAAAGATATGCTAAATCTTTATTTTGCTCTAATTTTTCTTTTTGTTTTCCTTTTACATCTGCCTCACCAGATTCTAATTTTTTATATAAATTATCAATTGTTTCATATTTTTGAACTAAAGAAAGTGCTGTTTTTTCACCAATTCCTGGAACACCTGGAATATTGTCAGATGTATCACCTTGTAAACCTTTAACTTCTATTAATTGCTTTGGTTCAATTCCATAAACTTCTTTTACTTTTTCTCTATTAAATATTTCTGTTTCAGTCTTTCCACCTTTTGTCCTAGGAATGTTTATTCTTACATTATCTGTTGCCAATTGAAATGTATCTCTATCTCCTGAAAGGATTACAACTTCTAGCCCCTTTTGTTCTCCATATCTAGAAAGTGTTCCAATTACATCATCACCTTCATAACCTTCCTTTTCAATTATATCAATATTCATAGCTCTTAGAACATCTTTTATAATTGGCATTTGCTCTGCAAGTTCTGTTGGCATTCCTTTTCTATTTGCTTTATATCCTTCGTACATCTTATGTCTTGCAGTTGGGGCTTTTAAGTCAAATGTTACTCCTATATAATCAGGCTTTTCGTCTTCTAACAATTTAAATAAAATTGCCAAAAATCCATAAATCGCGTTTGTGTATTTTCCATCTTTTGTTGTTAATGCTTTGCTCCCCATTATTCCATAAAATGCTCTATTCATTATACTATTTCCGTCAATCAATACTAGTTTTTTCAAAATTTTATCCTCCTAAATTTTTAGGGATTTTAAGACCCGTCCCCTAATCCCGAATTTTTAAAAATTAATAACAATACAATCATCCAATTCCTTAATAGAACCATCTTTGGGATAATTACTCATATTTTCCGCTTCCATTTTACCTTTTTCATACTCCTCATCTGTAGGAACATCAAAATCATAACCCAAAGAATTTAAAAATTTAATAAACTCTCTTCCATTATCATTAAAAGCTTTTTTTCCCCACCAAAGTACAGATAAACTATTAGATTGAGCTCCATAATCTCCCATTCCTTTATATGGAGTTCCCATAATTACCAAAGGTTTAGATATATCATAATCTTTTTCCAAATTATAAACTAAATCATAAGCTATATGCAAATCTTTTTGATATCTCTTATAATCATTATAAAACAATTGGTTCAATGTTTTTGACTGTTGTAATACCAAAATCCCAATTACTAAACAAGCTAATATTTTTGTTATTTTATATTCACTTAAAAATTTATAAACCATTAAAACAATTATTGCAACAAACAGTCCCCAAGAAGTACAAGTTCTATATAAAACAGCATCCAATTGCAATATACTTATAGCAAAATTTGACAAAAACATTGCAATAAATATCACTAATATCATCCAATTTTTCTTTCTATCAGATTGTAAGATACTTATAGCTAGTCCAATTCCTGATGCAACATCAAATATAAGAACCGGAAAATATTTAATATTTTTCATAGCACATACTATATCAACCAAAATTATTTCAAAGCTTTCTAATATTCCATATTGGCCCCAATTTATTTCTTTATCAGCTACATCTGAAGCTCTAACACCTGCAAAATAAATTATTTTTACAATAATTTCATCTAAGATTACACCTACTAATAAAATTCCTAAAACAGAAAATAAATATTTAAAAATATCTTTAATTTTTTTATCTCTATTTGTATATATCATCAAAATTGCTGTAATAAATATAGCTACCAACATTATTTGTGCACACGCCTCATACATTGACATTGCAAATGTTAATATTAGAGCAGACACAATATATATACCTTTTTTATGAATTTTCGTATAATTTTCATAAAATACCATAATACCTAATGATGCAAGGAAACTACCAAGCATTACTGCAATATTACAATTTTCAAATATAAATATTTCATTTATTACTGGAAATGAAATAAATACTGCTGCAAAGGTAATATATGCTCCTAGTGGTAATTTATCTTCTAAATTTTTCTTCAAAAATATACACCATAATACTGCTGTTAGCATTATTATGCTACTTGCGATAAAATCTATCCAGAATGGTATAAATTCTGTTATATTTAAAATTTGATATACTAAATATGAGCCCCATCTTCCTATTGCTAACATTTCTTTTCCTTGATAATACCTATCAAATGCTGTATCATCCATTCCTACTGATGAATTTGTTATTGTGAAACCAAAGCTTAGTACTGTTATTAATATAATTGTTATAATAAATGCTTTATTTTTAAAAAAATAATTTATTGATTTTTTATATTCTTCTTTTATTTTTTCCATTTATTTTTTCCTTTCACTTTTTAATATAAACAATAATATAATGTGTTCCCTTCAAACACTAATTGCTCTTTATCTAAGTTATCCCAAGATTTATTAGAAAAATAATTTTTATAATAATTTATTTTATTTATATATGCTTCATAGCTTTTTATTTCATTTATTACATCATTAAATTGTCTATTATTATAGTAATTAATAGCTCCAACTCTTGACCACTCTGCTCTTAAAGCTCTATAACACAATGCTGAATGATTTTTTATATTATCATAATACCATCCACTATTACTATTATAAATAAAAACTATATTATTTACTTCAACATTTTTACTTTCTTCATATTCTCTTATCCACATTCCTATTTTTTCACAGTCTTGTTTATCTTGTACATTTACTTTTTTATGCTCATTCATTATTAAAATCGAATTTCCTAATGCTAATATTATATATGAAGCCATTATAATATATAATATTCCATTTTGTATATTTTCATTTCTTAATTTACAATTTTCTTCTAAATTACAATACATATACAAAATTACCAACCCAATCATTGCCCCTATTGAGTATGCTGTTCTTCCTGTTCCAAATGCAGACAATGTTATAAGATTTGGTGCAAATACTGTACATATACAAATAAAAATTATTGCCAATACATTTAATGGTATATTATTTTTAGCATTTTTAGTCATAAAAACACAAACATATACTAAAAGTATTATCAAATAGATAAACAACATATTTTTAGGAAACAAATTATATGTATTTTTTAAAATCTCACATAAATTTTGTACAATATATATAAAATTATCTGGTATATTCTGCAAACTTCCCATTCTTGTTTGTGTTAAATTAAAAACTTGTCCAGTAATTTTGACTTGAATTAAATCAAGAACACAACCAATTCCACCAAAAATACCACTTAAAATCAAATTTTTTATAACTTGAATATTTATCTTTTTTTCCTTAAATATAGATAATACAAATGTTATTGTAAATAGCCAATTTATTGTACCCTGATAAAATAACACTGACAATATTGCTAATATTATACTTTTTAATATATAATTTTTATTTTTCTCTATTATTTCTTGTGCTGCCATTATACTTAACAAGATGCTTGCAGACATTATTGCACATTCTGCAAATTGCATATTTTCTAAATATGCAAAATTAAATATTATTATATATGATATTGCAAGTATTATATATTCTTTTTTTCTATCTGTTTTTTCTGTATATTTTAATATTATATTTTTTAATTTAATAACACTTATACTTGAAATTATCAATGCAATTGCTGTTAATATTATTACATATATCATTATTGGAATATTAATTTTTTGTGCTATTAGTGATATTAAACACATAATTGGTCTTCCATCATTTAATGAATATGTTATTGCATATTTTTCGTATCCTTTATTTATAATATTATAAGTATCTGTTGCATAATGTCCCATTAATAATGGTGCATATATAATACATGTTATTATTAATATGACTATGTATGTTAGGATTTCTTTTTTATTCATTTTTTTTATACTTTTATCTTTGAACATTCCATTTTCTCCTATTGATTTTCTTTTGCACACACTTCAATTTTACAATTATTATATTTTTTTACTTTTCCTATTATTAAAGCTATCATATTATAAAATAAATTAATAATAATTGATACAAATAAACTACTAATTAATACCAAAATAACCATTATTGGTGCATCTATAAATCTATCTTGCATAACTGGTACAAGGATTTTTAATCTATCATAATAAATATTATCAAAAATACAAGAAATCAAATATGCTCCTAAACAAGCATTAGATAGTAATTTTAGTACATTACTTCTCACCCTGTTGTCTTTCTTAAATTTTATTTTTAATAATAAATTAAATGTTAAAAATGTCAAAATCATAATAGTTGCGGATGGATAGTCATTCCATGTCCCGCATAAATATTTATTAGAATATGACATAAAATAATTAAAACTTCCATCTAAGAACATAATAATGATTAAAAAAATCACATTCATTTTTTTACTTAATTTGACTTCATATTTACTCAAATAGGCACCTAAAAAATAATAAAATATTGGATAAATATTCTTCCACCAATCTGGTAGCACCTTAAAATATCCTCCATTAAATGGATTTGCAAAATCAAATTCAAAAATATTTACTATAGATGGTAAACCAATTATAAAAAATAAAGTACCTAGTAAAATTTCAGTTTGCTTCTTATTTTTTAAATTATTAAATATTAAATTCAAAAATGGAATTAATAAAAATAAACCTATATACATTTCTATATACCAAGAATATCTAGTACCTTTATATGATAAAATATTCTTCAAAAATATTATGATATTTATATTTTCATTCAAATAAAACTTTTCAAACATTAAATATATTATTGAACAAATAAGATATATAACTAGTATTTTATTCAATCCTTTATAATACTTAAAGCTCAGTTCTTTCTTGTTCATTAAATACCCCGTCAATGTAATAAACATTGGTACACATATAATAAAAAATGAACGTACAACAACTGCTACAAACATTTTATTTCCACAAACATTTTCTTCATAAAACCCTGAATTTAAGAAAAAATGAACACCTATAACGCAAAAAAGTGAAAATATTCTGATAATATCCAACTTCTCATCCCTTTTATTCTCCATTTACATCAAAGCTCCTATTCTAATACAAATTATTCCAAATATTACTATTATTGTTATCTTTCTTATTATTCTTACATAATTTATTAGGATTATATCATAAGACCTCTCTTTTTTCCACAATAAAAAGAACATTTATAAAATTTTTCTATACACCACATTCTCCCCAATAATTAAGAATACAAACTGCCCACCATCTTCAAAAAATAAAATTGGAACTCTAACATCTTCTTCAACATTAATAAGTTCTTTGTTTCTGTTAATTGATATTTCCAAATCAAATAAACCAAATATCCTACAGAAATAATAAATAATGTACATCCAAACCACAATAATACATAACACCTAGCCATTATATTTTTGGTAATCAATATTTATTTTTTCATTAATATCAATCTTATTACTATATTGTTGCTGGATAGTTTTGTTTTATATAATAGGATAATTTTTTTCTAAATAATCTTATGTATAAAATTCATTTAGAGTTAAATATACTTTGTAATCTGTATTTTGAAATGTTGTATATTGATATATTGAATTACTAGAATTTGGAAAAGATTGAATGAAAATAAAAACTGAAACTGCAATTATTATAAGTGTTACGCAACTACTAACAAAACTGCTAGCACAACTGGAATTGATTTTGCAGGATTTTCTCTTTTAATTTGTTTTTTTGATTTTCGTATTAGAGTTCCTTCTGCTATTTTTGATATTTTTATATCCCAGTTCGCTGATATGTTTCTTTATCTTTTTTAATTTTTTTACTATATCTATCTTCTTCTGAAAATATACAACCACAATATTTTTGCATATATAATCCCAGTTCTCTAGCCTTAGTTTGTCCTTCTCTAAATCCAACTCTAAAATCTCTATACAAAAACTCAATTTCAAACTCATCACTCAACTTTTCCATATAATCTTTTATAAAATCATGATTTTGATAAATGCTATACAAAAGAGTAGTTGTAACTGCATCATATCCATTTTCTTTTGCATATTCAAAAGTTCTTCTCAATCTTACTGGATAACAATAATTTTTACATCTATTTTGCAAATCACAAACAACATTTTTGCAAAAATCATCTAATCCATAATCTTCATCAAAAATTGCATTTAGTTTTAATCTCTCTGCATATTCTTTTAAAGTATCTCTTCTTGCTTTATACTCCATATATGGATGTATGTTTGGATTATACCAATATATTGTTGGTTCTATTCCTTCTTCTCTTAATGTATCTATACAATATACACTACATGGAGCACAACATGTATGCATTAATAGCTTCATATTTTACCACATTCCTTCCTAAAATCACAACTTATACATTTCCTTTCACAAGGCACAAATTTAGTATTATTTATAAATATCATAAATACTTATATCTCCTACTTTTTCTAAATTTTTTCTGATATAATCTATAACAGTTAATGGACTTTGCCAATTTGGTTTAAACTCTGGTTTTCTTATCAAAAGTAATTCATTTTCATTTTTATTTTTTATTTTCTCAATTTGCCCTTGTTCTCCATCTTTTCCAATATTTCCTTTTAAAAACATATCATAATCTTTATTATATCTATTTATAGGTATCATATAAATTGCCGCTTCCGCATCTAATATATATACTTCTTTATTTTCTTTTTCTTTTTCTAATATATAATTATCTATTAAATTAATCCTATTTATCAATCCTTCTGGAATTTCTATATTTTTATAATGTGATATTTCTACATTTTTTTCTACTTCCATATAACTATATATATTTATTAGACTTACTTCTAAGATAAATGTAAACACTATTATACATATTACAGATGTAAGTAATTTATAAATTTTAAATTTGTCGTTTCTTTCTATTCCATTATAAATTATTTTTGTTAATAAAAATATTATATATATTAATCCAATAATTGCTATTAATCCACCAATTAAAAAATGGATTTCATCTGAAATTGGATACATCACAATTATTATTGATAAACTATATACTAACATTGTTAGTAATTTCAATATTTCTATACTTTCTTTTTTCTTTATATTAGCAATTATTAACATTACTAATATTGAAATAATCGAAATTGGCATAAATAATGCCAAAGCACGTATTTCCATTTTATCACTTGTAAACAATGTTGCATATGAAATTTTATTAGAAAATGTTTTTATTCCAAGTATTGCATAATTTATAAAATCTCCTAATGCATTATTACAAATTAAATATATAATTAATATTATTACTGGCAATAATATTCCTATTATTCTTGTTAATGCTATTTTTAAATACTCTTTAAATTGTTCTTTATTTTTCACAAATAACAATTTATATCCTACAACAACTACTGCTAAAGTAACACCTATACTTTGTTTCGTACATATTGCAGCTCCTACTAATATACCGAATTAAAAAATCTTTTTTCTTATCATATTTATAATCAAAATTTATACTCTTTAGTTCTTTATATAATACAATCATTGCAATAAATAATACTGTAATATTATAATCTATACAATAAATATCTCTACACAATATTCCTATCAAAGCCATACAAATTAATGATATATTTTCTTCTTTAAATAATTCCTTAAATATTATATATATCGTAAACAATATCCCTGTCCATAATAATGCTGCCAATATTCTAGATACAATTACTTCATTTGCAATTATTTTTAAAAATATTGCTGTCACCATTGGTAATAATGGTGTTGTTATCATACTTATATCCCTATATGGTATTAAGCCTTCTGATACTGCCCTTGCTGTATTATAATTCCATATTTCATCTAAATCACTTATAGGTTTTACAATCATAATTGAAAATATTGTTACAAATATAAATAATATTATTAATATATTTTTCTTTTTCACATTAAACTCCTTTTAATATACACAATAATATAATGTATCTCCTTCAAAAATAAATTGATCTTTATTTAAACTATCCCAATTTTTTCCATAGAAATTTTCATTATATACTTTTTTCTCCATTGGCACTTTTTCTAAATTTCTATTACCAAAATAATTTATCGTTTGAACATTACACCACCATATCATTAAAGCTCTATGTGTATATAATGATTGGTGTTTAATTTCTTTATAAGTCCAAGTAATATCATTATCATATGCCACTGCTATATATTTAACTTTTAATCCACTTTCAGCTTCGTATTCATCTATAAATTTGTTTGCTTGAATTGCTTCTTGTTTATCTAACTTATTTGCCTCTCTATGTGAGATTAAAATATTTAAGGTATTACAAACATTAATAACCGTATAAAGTATTAATATTCCTATTATAATATATTTAAAAACTGATTTTTCTTCTATTATATCAGTTGTACAATATAAATACATATATATAATTCCAATTAATGCTCCTACTGAAAATACCATTCTTCCCAATCCAAAGCTTGACAATGACACAACATTTATTAATACTGAACTGATAATTGCAACAATTACTAATAATAACACATTTGCTAAATTATCAAAATTTCCATTTTTCTTTTTATCCCAAATAGCTATAATAACTATTATTGATACTAAAAATATTAGGAATACATATTTAGGGAATAATCCACTTGATTGTATCAATATTTTATACATGTTTCCTATAATATAAATTATATTAAAAAATATCTCGCTTATATTTCCTGTTCTTGTCTGCTCTAATCCATATATTTTTCCACATATTTTTATTTGTAGCATATTAATTGCAATACTAACCAATGATATTCCTAAAACAATGCACATATTTTTAATAATTGTTTTATCTAATTTTCTATTTTTAATTAGAGCAAACAATAAATAAAATGTTATAAATACATTTATTGTACCTTGATAACAAAATACTCCTAATAGTACTAATAAAAATACTTTTATTATATTTTTCCCTTCGTTTAACCAATCAGCTGCTAATATATAGGCCATTATACTTATTGCCATTACTATACATTCTGTAAAATATAAATTTTCTAAGTACATAAAATTCATTATTGTTACATATGATATTAAACTTACTATTATAAATTTTTCTTTGTTTTTATATTTCTTTAAAATTTTTTCTATTAATATTATACATATGTAAGATATTATTACTGCCAAAAATGTTAATATTATTACATATTCATTTATATTTATATTTATTTTATCAGCTATTTGTCCAATTATATACATAAATATTCTTCCATCATTTAATGAATATTCTATACTATATTTACCATATCCCATTTCTATCAGTCTGTATGTATCTGTTGAATAATGTCCTATCAATAATGGACTATATATTAACAAAATTATTATTATTGTTAATAT
>ULWV01047545.1_pt1 | contig 10928 bp, 5 predicted proteins | sample 1960651 | NCBI WGS metagenome assembly ULWV01 (sample SAMEA4835820, study PRJEB28245) | human gut metagenome | biome: gut microbiome; material: fecal sample | place: Denmark | collected 2008
AAATTCAGCTGTTCGGCGGTCTGATTGGAATCTGTGTGGCTGTAGTATTTCTGTTTTATTTCTTTCACGCAGAAAAAGCGGAAGCAGAGAAAAGAATGGTGAAGATTGTAAACTATGTCAAAGTGCAGTGCTCCACCTATACCCATTTTAATGAATCTTCGGAATCAAAAAGCATCCTCCGTGCCATTGAAAGTGCCAGACAGATGAGTACGAATATCGATATGGAAACAGAAAACGGCGGTCAGCTGAGCCGGGAATTTTTGCGAGGAAATCTGCAGACTCTCTGGATGGATGGTATCATTGTACTGGATGCAGAAGGAAAGACGGACTGTGAATACAGCACGGACGAGTCTCTGATTAGTGAGATTACGGAGTATCTTCAAAAAGACATTATCATGAATTTTACCGGATATGAAGAAAGAACTTATTCAGAACGGTTTAACAGGAAAGACGGATCACATATTGACATTGCAGCCTGTGCCAGAAAAGATGCACCGGGTATCGTTGCTGTTTATTATTATACATCTCCGGAATTTGTCAGAAATTATACTCTGACGATACAGGACCTTTTAAATGGTTATAGTGTCCAGAAAGATGGAACGATTATTGTTGCAGACGATGGGATCGTTGTTGCCAGCAATGATGAGAGCTTGCTGGGGCAGAATACGGCTGACAACGAGGTCGTTCAGGCAATGAAAAAGTATACAGACAGTCGGCATATTTATCATTTGAAAAATGGAAGAACCGGATGCTACGGAATCATGCTGAAGCAGCGTGATTATTATATTTATGCGTATCTTCCGGATACGGAAGTGTTCCATAACCTTCCACTAAGTGTGATAAGCGTTATTTTTCTTTATTTTCTGATGTTTAGTATATTCTGGTTCTGGACATACAGAACCAATCAGGCACATCAGAAACAGGAACAGGAAAAAGACGAAAAATATAAAGCAGAACTTCTGATATCTGCAAAAAAGGCTGAAGCCGCCAATGAGGCTAAAACAGAGTTTCTCCAGCGAATGAGCCATGATATCCGGACTCCGATCAATGGAATCTGCGGTTTGATCAATATGGCAGACCATTATGCAGATGATATGGAGAAGCAGAAGGAATGCAGGACAAAGGTTAAAGAGGCATCTAATCTGTTGCTGGAACTGGTAAACGAAGTTCTGGATATGAGTAAGCTGGAAGCGGATGAAGTGGTTCTGGAAGAAATTCCATTTAATCTGAGCAGAATTTCTGAGGAAGTGCTTGTTGTGATTGAACAGATTGCCGCAGAACAGAATATCCGGATCGTGTGGGAGAAAAAAGACATCACACACCGGGCTCTCATCGGAAGCCCGGGACATGTGAAACGGGTGATGATGAATATCCTGTCCAATGCGGTGAAATATAACCGAGAAAACGGGCAGATCTATATCAGTTGCATGGAGATTCCATCCGAGCAGCCGGGAATGACGACGATGGAATTTGTCTGCCGGGATACCGGAATCGGAATGACTGAGGAGTTCCAGAAATATGTGTTTGAACCATTTGCACAGGAACATTCGGGAAGCCGTGCAAAATTTGCCGGAACAGGCCTGGGAATGTCTATTTCAAGGAAACTGGTCGAGAAAATGGGTGGAATTATTACTTTTGAAAGTGAAAAAGGCATAGGGACGACATTTGTGATCCGGGTTCCATTTAAAATAGATCCGGATACGGATAAATGTGAAGAACAGACGGATGTATCCGAAAAATCTATAAGGGGATTGCATATTCTTCTGGCGGAAGATAATAAGCTGAACATGGAAATCGCTGAATTTGTGCTTCAGAATGAGGGCGCGGACGTGACAAAAGCCTGGGATGGTCAGGAAGCGGTTGAGCTGTTCAGAAAAAGTGAACCTGGTGAATATGATGCCATTCTTATGGACATTATGATGCCGGTCATGAATGGTTATGAAGCCACAAAGAGGATCCGTTCTCTGAACAGAGAGGATGCAAAGGCAATACCGATCATTGCAATGACAGCAAATGCGTTTACGGAGGACAGAATAAGAGCAAAAGAAGCAGGGATGAATGAACATATTGCAAAACCTGCGGATGCAAAATTATTAGTAAAAGTAATTCATAAATTTGTGGATTGGCGGAAAATATTTTCAGAAAGGAATTCATCATGAAAAAGAAAACATGGAATAAGCTGCTTGCGGTACTTGTGGTAATGTTGACAGTTATATCCCTCTTGTTAGGCTATGGCAGGAAGAGTGTGAAAAAAGAAGATGCAGAAACAATTACGGTGTACTTATGGAGTACAAAACTATATGAGAAATATGCACCCTATATCCAGGAGCAGCTACCGGATATCAACATTGAATTTGTAGTAGGTAATAATAATCTGGATTTCTACAGGTTTCTTGATGAAAACGGTGGATTGCCGGATATTATAACCTGCTGTCGTTTTTCACTGCATGATGCAAGTCCTCTGAAAGACAGTCTGATGGATCTGTCCACAACCAATGAGGCAGGTGCTGTCTATGATACTTACCTGAACAGTTTTGTGAATGAGGATGGCAGTGTAAACTGGCTTCCGGTGTGTGCGGATGTACATGGCTTTGTAGTAAACAAGGACCTTTTTGAAAAGTATGATATTCCTCTGCCGACAGACTATGAAAGCTTTGTCTCTGCCTGCCGGGCATTTGAAGAGGTGGGTATCCGTGGGTTTACGGCAGACTATTCTTATGATTATACCTGTATGGAGACACTGCAGGGACTGTCTGTATCCGATCTGGCTTCGGTAGCCGGACGCAAGTGGCGCATTGCCTACAGTGACCCGGATAATACGAAGAAGGAAGGTCTGGACAGTACGGTCTGGCCGGCGGCTTTTGAACGTATGGAGCAGTTCATCAAGGATACCGGGCTTGGCCGGGACGATCTTGATCTGAATTACGATGATATAGTTGGGATGTACCAAAGCGGTAAGCTTGCCATGTACTTTGGCAGCTCTTCCGGTGTAAAAATGTTTCAGGAACAGGGCATAAACACAACATTTCTGCCATTCTTTCAACAGAACGGCGAAAAGTGGCTGATGACGACACCGTATTTTCAGGTGGCTTTAAACCGTGATCTGACACAGGATGAAACACGCCGGAGGAAAGCGATGCAGGTGTTGGACACAATGCTTTCAGAGGATGCTCAGCTCCGTATCCTTTATGATGGACAGGATCTGTTGAGTTACAGTCAGGATGTGGATATGAAGCTTACGGAATATCTGAACGATGTGAAACCCGTGATTGAAGAAAACCATATGTATATCCGTATTGCGTCAAATGACTTTTTCTCTGTTTCCAAGGATGTGGTCTCTAGAATGATTACAGGAGAATATGATGCAGAGCAGGCTTATCAGTCATTTTATTCGCAGCTTCTTGAGGAAGAAGCTGCATCTGAGAATATCGTGCTGGATTCGCAGAAATCCTATTCCAACCGTTTTCGTAGCAACGGCGGGAATGCGGCCTATTCGGTTATGGCAAATACGCTGCGTGGCGCTTATGGGACGGATGTGTTGATCGCAACCGGAAACAGCTTTACAGGAAATGTGTTGAAAGCCGGCTATACAGAAAAAATGGCAGGTGATATGATCATGCCAAATGGTCTTGCAGCGTACAGCAGCACGATGAGCGGAGCACAACTGAAAGAAACTGTTAAAAATTTTGTAGAAGGCTATGAGGGAGGCTTCCTTCCCTTTAATCGTGGCTCTCTGCCTGTGTTCAGCGGTATTGCTGTGGAGATCAGAGAAACAGAAGAGGGTTATAAATTTGGTAAAGTTACGAAGGATGGCAAACAAGTTCAGGACAATGATACTTTTACAGTAACCTGTCTTGCGATACCAAAACACATGGAAGCATATCCGGCAGATGAGAATATTGTGTTTGATGGAGAAGATAGCACTGTGAAAGATACCTGGCTGGAATATATTTCAGAGGGTGATGCCATTCTTGCAGAGCCTGAAGACTATATGACTTTGAGGTGAGAAGTATGAAGATTAAGGATTATAATACAGACAGAGAAAAGCCGGCTATGAGAAAACGATTACAGACAGCTGTCTTTGCGACTCTCATTATAGTAATTGTTTTGACGGTTTTTCGATATTTCGGGTTTGTGACAGAAATCATTTATGAGGAAAGTGTTTCTCATCTGACAGAGATTTTCCGTCAGTCTGATAAGATGTTGACGGAACTGATAAATAAGAACCTGACTTATCTCCATATGTGGAGTGAGTATCTGCGTAATACTTCCAGTGAAAGTGAAATCCGTGATTACATAGAGAATGCGCAGGAGGATGCAGGATTTTTAGAATTTTATTTTCTATCGGCTGATGGGAATTATAAGATGATAACAGGGGAAACCGGGTACCTTGGATTACAGGAGAATATGGAAGATGAGATCCGGCAGGGAAATGATATCGTAGCGAATGCAGCAGTTCCAGGGAAATCCCAGCTGCTTGTTTTTGCCACTCCTAATGTTCATGGAATTTATCAGGGATTTGAATATGATGCGATTGCCATTGCTTATGAAAACTCTGATATCGTAGATGTGCTGGATCTTTCTGTTTTCAATGGAAATGCCCAGAGCTTTGTGATTCATCCGGATGGTCGTATTTTGGTGGATCATTCCTCTGAGTCATGGGGGAATGTGTATAATTTCTTCGGCATTCTGAGAGAGCATTCTGATATGTCTGAAAAAGAAATTAATGAGCTTTCGGAAAAGTTTAAAGCAGGATGTACCGATGCGATGCTCCTAAATCTGGATGAAAGGAAATACTATCTGGTCTATGAAAAATCGGATATCCAGGACTGGATGTTCTTAGGACTTGTACAGGAGGATATTGTCAATGCCAGTATGAACAGTCTGCAGCGTAGTACGATACTTCTTGTCAGTACGGTTGTGTTCTGTATTGCCGCATTTCTTATCAGCTTAGTTGTTCAAAAAAGCAGTACAAACTTAAGAAAAAAAGATACGGAGATCTTGTACCGGGATGAGCTGTTTCAAAAACTTTCCATGAATGTGGATGATGTTTTCCTGATGATGGATGCCAAAACATATCAGGCAGATTACGTCAGTCCGAATGTGGAAAACCTGCTGGGCATTACGGTAGAACAGATTCGTAAGGATGCTTGTATTCTGGGAAAACTGCATCCGGTGGAACATGAAGATCCGGAGAAGAATTATCTGGAGGAAATCCGGGTTCATGAGCAGAGAGAATGGGATTTCGAATATGTTCATCTGAAGACAGGAGAAAAAAGGTGGTTTCATAATATTGCGATGTGCTGCGAGATAAACGGGAAAAAGAAATATATCCTGGTTATGTCGGATCGTACCGCTGACTGGAAAATGAATCAGGCCCTCTCAGAGGCAGTTCATGAGGCGGAGACGGCAAACAGGGCAAAGAGCACGTTCCTTTCCAATATGTCTCACGATATCCGAACACCAATGAATGCAATTATCGGCTTTACGACACTGGCTGTGAGCAACATTGATAATGAGAATAAGGTCAGAGATTATCTTAGGAAGATTTTATCCTCCAGCAATCATTTGTTATCATTGATCAATGACATACTGGATATGAGCCGGATTGAGAGTGGAAAGCTTCATATGGAAGAAACGGAGGTCAGTCTGTCGGAGGTACTCCATGACTTGAAGACCATTATTAGTGGGCAGATCCATGCGAAGCAGCTGGATCTTTATATGGATGCCATGGACGTGACGAATGAAGAAGTCTATTGTGATAAGATGCGGCTGAACCAGGTACTTTTGAATCTTTTGTCCAATGCGATTAAGTTTACACCTGCGGGAGGAACCGTTTCTGTCCGGCTGAAGCAGTATCCAGGGAATGTAAGAGGCACTGCGTTGTACGAGATCCGGGTAAAGGATAATGGAATCGGCATGAGTCAGGAATTTGTACAGAATATATTTTCTCCTTTTGAGAGGGAGCGGACTTCCACAGTCAGCAGAACCCAGGGTACCGGACTTGGCATGGCTATTACCAAGAATATCGTGGATATGATGGGTGGTACCATTGAGGTTCAGACAGAGCAGGGAAAAGGCACCGAATTTATAGTCTGTCTGCCACTTCGGATTCAGCCAAAGCATCACCCTATACAGAAGATCACAGAGCTGGAGGGTCTGAAGGCATTGGTTGTAGATGACGATTTTAATACCTGTGACAGTGTGACAAAGATGCTTGTAAAGGTAGGGATGCGTTCAGAATGGACACTTTCCGGTAAGGAAGCTATTCTGCGTGCACAGCAGTCTACGGAGCTTGGAGACGCATTCCATGCCTATATCATTGACTGGCGTCTGCCGGATATGAATGGTATTGAGGTCACCCGCCAGATCCGCAGTCTTGGTGACGATACGCCGATCATTATCCTGACTGCTTATGACTGGTCGGATATTGAAGCAGAAGCCAGAGCCGCAGGGGTGACTGCATTCTGCACGAAACCTCTGTTTATGTCAGATCTCAGAGAGAATTTGCTGGAGGCTATCGGACAGAAACAGGCCGGAACAGAGAAGCTGATTCTTCCGGCAGAGGGTTCAGATTTTAAAGGCAAGAGTATACTGTTGGTGGAAGATAATGAACTGAACAGCGAAATCGCGGTGGAGATTCTGAATGCGTATGGGTTCCTGGTGGATACTGCAGAAAATGGGGCTGAGGCGGTGGAGAAGGTTAAAAATTCAACACCGGGTAAATATGATCTGGTGCTGATGGATGTTCAGATGCCTGTTATGAACGGATATGAGGCTACAAAGCTGATCCGTGCACTGGATGAACCGGCGCTGGCCGGAATTACCATTCTTGCTATGACTGCCAATGCTTTTGATGAAGACAGAATGAGAGCACGGGAATGTGGTATGGATGGTTTCTTATCCAAACCGATTGTTATAGAGGAATTAATCGGTACCTTACGAAATAATCTGGTATGAATGAAATTGAGAAAGATGGTGAACACTTGGACACTTTTGTGTATAAAAACACTTATATATGAGAAAGATTATCATAGTAGAATAATTGACGGATATGCATAGTTAGTGTAAACTAACTGTGCAAATAATTTCTCATTGGAAGGAGTATTGATACTATGATGTATTTAGAAATTGAAAAGGTTATTGGAAGACAGATTATTGATTCCAGAGGTAATCCAACGGTTGAGGCTGAGGTTACACTAGTAGATGGAACAGTAGGAAGAGGTGCGGCACCATCAGGAGCGTCAACGGGAGTATTTGAGGCACTTGAGCTTCGAGATGGAGATAAAGCAAAATTTGGTGGAAAGGGTGTAACAAAGGCAGTTGCAAATGTGAATGAACTGATTGCTCCAGCCTTGATTGGAATGGACGCATCTGATATTTATGCTGTGGATCAGAGAATGCTCAAATTAGATGGAACAAAAGATAAATCTAACTTAGGAGCGAATGCGATTCTTGCAGTATCCCTTGCGACAGCAAATGCAGCTGCAAAAGCCTTGGAAATACCACTATATAGATTCATTGGTGGTGTAAGCGCAACTACACTGCCAGTACCAATGCTTAATTTGGAAAATGCAGGAGCTCATAGCAGTGCACCTGTGGATATACAGGAATTCCTCGTGATGCCTGTAGGAGCAGAAAATTTTTCAGAGGCACTTCGTTGGGGAACAGAAGTATTTCATTCATTGCAGAAATTGATTAAAGATGAGGGTATGTCTACGGCTGTAGGCGATGAAGGTGGATTTGCCCCTGAGTTTAAATCACAGGAGGATGCGCTAGACCATCTTGTAAAGGCAATTCAAAATGCAGGATTTGAGCCGGGTAAAGATTTTGTAATTGCCCTTGATGCTGCATCATCAGAATGGAAGAGTGACAAGGGAATAGGATTCTATCATCAGCCAAAATCAGGAAAAGACTTTACATCAGATGAATTGATTGAATATTGGGAACAGCTTATTGCTAAGTATCCTATTTATTCTATCGAAGATGGTCTTGATGAGGAGGATTGGGAAGGTTGGAAGAAGATGACAGAGAGAATTGGTCATAAAGTACAGCTAGTGGGAGATGACTTATTCGTAACCAATACAGAACGACTGAAAAAGGGAATAGAGATGGGAGTTGCAAACTCTATCCTAATTAAGCTTAATCAGATTGGTTCAGTATCTGAAACGCTTGAGACTATTAAGATGGCACAGAAGGCAGGTTATACAGCCATCGTTTCGCATAGATCTGGAGAAACAGAAGATGTAACAATAGCGGACCTTGCGGTTGCCTTAAATGCAGGACAGATTAAAACTGGTGCACCTAGTAGATCGGAAAGAGTTGCTAAGTATAATCAACTTCTGAGAATTGAGGAAAATTTGGGGGATAGTGCAAGTTATCTCGGAAAGAAAGCTTTTAATTTCGAAAGATAATGCTGTCCTGTTTTTGAGACATAAAGAAGCGCATAATAGAACCAGGATGAAGGTGAAAATTCCTTATCTTGGTTCTTTTTTATGGCACCTCTAATGAGACCCATGAGAAGTTTGTATATGTTATGATGAAGAATAGTTAATTGCGAAACATATGAATTTGCCATATTTATCTGTTGTCGCAGTCGTGTAGAGAGCCGTGTCAAATGGCACGGAAGCAAGCTTTTGACCCTGGCATCCGTAAATATTTGAAAAATGCTCTTGACAAAATGAAATAATGATTTTATAATAAAAACACATTATTCCTAGAAAACATATAGGAAAAAAGGGACAGAACAGACCCCCTTCTTCCTGACCGCATAAGATGTCGGGATTTCCGACATTATCATAAAGAATGAAAGAAAAGGAGATTAAGCTATGAGTCAGATTAAAGAAAGTTCACTGGAATTAATCGGGGGAACACCGATTTTAAAATTAAACCGTTACACAGAGAAAGCAGGAATTAAGGATGCTACAATTTTGGCAAAGCTTGAATACCTGAATCCGGCAGGTTCTGTAAAAGACAGAATTGCTCTTGCAATGATTGAAGATGCAGAGAAGAAAGGCTTATTAAAGCCGGGTGCAACGATTATCGAGCCTACATCAGGTAATACCGGTATCGGTCTTGCAGCAGTAGCAGCAGCAAAAGGATATCATGCAATTCTTACACTGCCGGATACCATGAGTATTGAACGTAGAAATCTTCTGAAAGCATATGGTGCAGAACTGGTATTGACAGAAGGTGCAAAAGGAATGAAGGGGGCGATTGCAAAGGCAGAAGAACTCAAGGAATCCATTCCTGGTTCTATCGTTCTCGGACAGTTTGTAAACCCTGCAAATCCACAGGTACACAGAGAAACCACAGGACCGGAAATCTGGGAGCAGACAGATGGTAAAGTAGATATCTTTGTAGCAGGTGTTGGTACAGGCGGTACTGTTACCGGTGTAGGTGAATATCTCAAATCAAAGAATCCGGATGTAAAAGTAGTTGCAGTTGAACCGGCAACCAGCCCGGTATTATCAAAAGGAACACCTGGACCACACAAGATTCAGGGTATTGGTGCAGGATTTGTACCGGAAACATTAAATACAAAAGTTTATGATGAAGTTATTGCAATCGAGAATGATGATGCATTTGCAGAAGGAAGAGAATTCGCTGTAAGCGAAGGTATTCTGGTTGGTATCTCATCAGGTGCAGCATTAAAGGCGGCATCCATCCTTGCCGCAAGACCGGAAAACAAAGGAAAGACCATCGTAGCTCTTTTACCGGATTCCGGAGACAGATATCTGTCAACAGCATTATTTAATAACTAAATAATGACACAATTACTAAGAAGGTACTATGAGGCAGGTACTAAGGAGGGACCCGATTTATTGGGAAGATTCCTTAGTACCATAGCCGAATGTAGCGAGAGCGTGCCTTCGTGTAATGTTTCATTTGCATATGTATTTACAAAAGTTCAAGTGTTTCACAATTACATATTTAATAACGAACAGCCAGACAAGTCATAATACTGACCAGTCCGGCTGTTTTTGCGTCTGAATTTTTTAATTATGGGACTATATTACATAATCGTCCACATCGTTGTTCTGGTTCACCAGATCCTGTATGGTGATTCCGTTGAAATAATTTTCTGCAAGTTTCTGGAATTCTTTCCACATAGGCAGAGTTTTGCAATAGGCAACCCGTTCACACTGGTTCGGGCTGTGTTCAAGACAGGCAACCGGTGCAAAAGAGCCTTCCGTAATTTTTAAAATACTTCCTACGGTATATTCTTCCGGTCGCCTGATCAATTTATAGCCGCCGCCTTTTCCACGCAGGGCAGCCAGAAAATCATTCTTCACAAGCATCGATACGATGGATTCCAGATATTTTTCAGAAATTTCCTGCCGTCTGGCGATATCCATAAGCGGGGTGTATTCACTGGTATCCTGCTGGGCAAGATCAAGCATTACACGAACCGCATAGCGTCCTCTGGTTGATATTTTCACAATAGCACCTCCTAAATAATTATACCTATAAGTATACCTTAAAAATGTGTTATTTTCAAGTCGTCAGAAATGTCTCCCCAAAAGATTAATATTTTTCCTAAAAACCTATTGACAAAGTAGGTAAATAGGTTTATTATAATGAAAAGTTTACAGGATAGGAGAGAGAAGATGACAGATTGTGGCTTTAATACAACCCTTTTACATGGAGTTGATGAGAAATATTCCCACGGTGCAACACAGGTACCGATTTATCAGAGCAGTGCATTCAGACATGAAAGTGCAGAAGATTTAGAGAAAATATTTACAAATAAAGCAATGGGCTTTTCTTATACAAGAATCAATAATCCGACCATAGAAGTTTTTGAGAAGAAGATTACAAAACTGGAAGGCGGAGTCGGCAGTGTAGCCTGTGCATCCGGAATGGCAGCATTATTTAACGCATTTATGAATGTGTTAAGTGCAGGAGATGAGATTGTTGCGGCAGGC
>ULWV01045086.1_pt1 | contig 10896 bp, 11 predicted proteins | sample 1960651 | NCBI WGS metagenome assembly ULWV01 (sample SAMEA4835820, study PRJEB28245) | human gut metagenome | biome: gut microbiome; material: fecal sample | place: Denmark | collected 2008
ACATCGCCGTAACGGCTACAGCAACATGGAAGGAAGGTCTGCCGCTGACAAATGCCAATAAGAACGGCAAGCAAGTCACGGTAAATATGATCAAGGACTCTCGCAGCACTTCGACTGTATGGGTCTTCCGCCTGCCGAACAATAGCGGTAGCCCAAAAAGGTATGCAAAGGCCTACATTCCGATCAACTGGAAGAATAAGACCAACTGGACCGTAACCTGCAAGGCCACGGTTTCGTTTGACCACTATTACTGGACTACTACCACTGAGAGAACTCACTGTGGTGGACACAGCAGCAAGACTGGTAGATGGTATCATCACTATACTATCTTCCCGCTGAAGGAATGGTACACACACGAGTCGGCAACTATCACTGCTTCTAAGTCTGTATATGTAAATGGCAACATGTATCAAGACGACTTCACTGGCAGCGGAAAAAAACACTAATGTGATAATACGAAAAGGCGGATCGTTTTTGGTCCGCCTTTTCCATTTATTCGCCATCTCGTAGAGGGGGGAACAATCATGGCAATTATTGATGTAGTTCGCTTCGATGGCCTGCGTAACCGAGATTGGTTTATCTACAAATATCCTTCGGACCAGCTGGTTATGGGTACCCAACTGATAGTGCAGGAAGGCCAGATTGCACTGTTTGTTCGAAACGGTATAGTCGCGGATATGTTTTATCCCGGGGTCTATACGTTGGCTACAGAAAATCTGCCGATTTTAAGGACGTTTGTTAATCTGCCGTTTGGCGGACGCACGCCGTTCAGTGCAGAAGTGTACTTTATTAACACTACTACGCGTTTGGACGTAAACTGGGGTACGATTGATCCAATTCAGTTGGTTGACCCGAAATATTACGTTAAGCTGCGCGTTCGTGCTTTCGGACAAATGGGTTTGCAGATTTCTAACCCGACTACTTTCTTCAAGGGTTTGATTGGTGGTATGCAACAAGCTGATGTCGTAAAGATGGACAAGATTAAGGAATATTTTCGCGGTATCATCGCCATCAAAGCGAAATCGGCCATTGCTGATGCAATCATTACGAACGGTACTTCTGCGTTGGAAATTTCCACGCAGTTAGAAAAACTCTCTGATTATGTTCGACAACAAATATTGCCAGCATTTGAACAATGGGGATTGACCATCGTAAATTTCTACATTCAGTCAATCAATTTTCCGGACGAAGACTTTGAGAAAATCAACAAGATCCTCGAAAACAAAGCTGCTTTTGAGATCATGGGAAACCAGCGATATATGACCCAGCGGTCAATGGATATTTACGAGAGCGCAGCGCAGAACCCGAACGGTGTTGCAGGCGCTTTTGCGGCAGGCGGCATGGGTGTTGGAATGGCAGCTAACCTTGGTTCGACGATAAATCAAGTCGTGCAAACACCAGTTCAAGCAACGACATCTACAAAAGCCTGTGTTTCTTGTGGCGCAACAATAGCGGTTAACTGCAGATTCTGTCCTGAATGTGGAGCTGATAATCGAGAGCACTTCTGCGAGTGCGGATATAAGTTGGTTCCTGGTACAAAGTTTTGTCCTCAGTGCGGAAAGAAGGTTTCGCCATGAAAAAGCGTGAAATAACTATCGCCTTATCGGCAATCCTTTTCGTTTTTTACGTTTCTACAATCTTGTATGTTTCCATCGGCGTGATGCACGTAGATATGCTGGTGAACTACTTCTCGTCAATAATCTATCAGGTCATTGGCTTTGTTTTTCTGGCATATTTCATTTTTTGCAATATCGTGTCAAGATCGATGAAAACAGGGTATCTTGTCCCACTGATCATAGCAACTGTTTTATATACCGTTGCAGTTAATGTTGTGAATGTCGCGCTTGTCGCGTCTATTCCGCACGCCTTTTTCGTGCTCATAAACAGAGGTCTACTGATTCTATATGCATTGGTTTCTATTCCAATGTACGTCATGGGCCGTAAGTAACAGGAGGTAAAATCATGACTGAAAACAAGTGTCCACAATGCGGTGCACCTCTTGATCCGGGTGCAACTGAATGCAAATTCTGTGGAGAAAAGATCGCTACACAACAGGCTGCGCAGTCGTTCCAGCAGGCACAGCCTCAGCCACAGGTTATCATTCAACAGGCGGCTCCTCAGCAGGTATATGTAACGGGCATTAACCCGTCGTGGCCCGTCAAGAGCAAGGTTGCAGCAGGCGTCCTGGCAATCCTGCTGGGCAGCCTGGGTATTCACAAGTTCTATCTTGGCAAGATCGGCATGGGTATTCTTTATCTGCTGTTCTGCTGGACGGGTATCCCGGCCATCGTGGGTTTGATCGAAGGTATTATCTATCTTTGCTCGAACGACGAAAACTTCCAGCTGAAGCATCATGTACGACTGCAATAAGTACACAGAAGCGGTGGATTACAATGATCCACCGCTTTTATATAAATCATAAAGAATTGACGAAAGCAACTTTCAGTGTTTTCTGAAAATTGTTTCCGTGAGTTCTTTTTATTACCTGAGGAGGCAGCGAAACTTGATATTTCAACAAATCACCGCAAAGGCACAACGCTTGATTGTGGCTTCTGTGGCGGTTCTTGCGATGGCCAGCTGTGCGGCCGGTGCTACAAAGTATGACACCAGTATCGCACGCGATGAATGGTATGGAACGACGTTGCAAGGTATGGCTGCTCGCAAGTTGTACTATTGCGGCATCATAGATGGCATAGAAGCAAACCCGAGCAAGATTACCGATGACCTATTCGCACTAGATAAACCACTCACAGAACAGGCTGCGCAAATTATTCTTTCTCGGTGCACAGATGTAGAGACAGCTGCATCTTCGGAAGAGAATACGACTTCCCGTGCAATCACAGAAGAAGAATTCTTGAATCTTCTGGGTGATGACGAGCATGATAGCACATTGATCTGCCCTCAGGGCAAATTTACACGAGGCCATGCATTTGAGATTTTAGCTGAGAAAGTAGACGCACACAATTATGATGCCGGCCGAAAGCCATTTAATCCGCCACATCGTATCATGGCTCAAGCCCAGACGGCAGAGGATGCCTTAATATTGGCAGAGCGAGGTTTTGCGTATGGCGCCGAGCAAATCGAAATCAGCGGCCCCAAAGAAGTGCTGACCACGGTTAATCAGCTGTACGAGGAAAATGACCAAGCGAGACATGATAATAACTACGATAAATTGCTCCTGAACGATAAATACGTACAGAACTATGGGTCAACACCAAGCAGTTGGTTAAGAGCTAATTGTGTGGATATATCTATCTCCGCTATTAGTGAGTATGTCTATCTGCATTTAGACAGAGAAGGCTGGCTTCTGTGCGAAAAAGACAGAGATTATTCGAAGGTATATAATGATTTCATGCAAAATCGGATTTTACCGCTGAAAGAGAAATGCTCCTCTACAACTGAACTGATCCAAGCAGTAAGCGATGTAATCAGTGCAAAGGCGTCATATGCCTATCATTACGACCTGTCGGATTGGGAAATTCACTCACTGGAAGGATTTTTCGACAACGGCAAGATTGTTTGTGATGGTTATGCGGAGGTCTTCCGTGCCTGCATGTACGAGTTGGATATTCCATGCATCACTGTAACCAACGAAGATTGGTCTCACGCATGGAACAAGGTTTATACAGGGGATAGGTGGCTGCATGTTGATGTCTGCTGGTCGGATACCGGCTATGGAAGCCGAACAATACTGAAAACCGACAAAGAAATTGTTGCTTTAGGCGGACACAATAATCCTTCGTATTGCGGAGCAGCCTATAGCAATACGCCGGTGGCAGACGCTTAACACTAGGGAGGCTATACAACAATGCCATACATAACTTCTATTTTTCATATATGCACAATTATTTCGTTAATAGCGATGGTCGCACTATTTGTCGCTTCTATTATGAACTATCAGCAAGAGAAACAGCACGAGAATGCCGTGAAATCAGCCGTACGCGAGTACAAACAGTCGGGCTGGAACTTCTTCACCGGAGATAAAACGAACGCACTTGGTGCGACCTGTGGCAAATGGGAGTATCATTTTACGGATAGTTCATTCGCTCATCATGTATGTCGAGAGGCCATTGCCCAGGGCGCCGCATCTGCGGCAAAAATGTCTGACGCAGGAAAAGGTGTATGCTGCTTCTATATAAACGGAAATGACATGGAAGCTCACAAGCGAATGCTCGAATTTATGCTGTGCAAAAATTTGATACGGAGACGGGGAGATGGTGCATTTTTTGATACTCGCTTTATTTTTAGTCCTTTCGAAAAGAGTTCGCTTCAAACTGAGTGTCTCTCGGACATCAAACTGAGTCAGTTTGTCAATCTAAAAAGAGGCCGCATGCGAAAAGATATATAACTAGGAGGGTTTGTTTGTGAATCTACTAAAAAATCAAACAGACGAAATCAAATCATCAAACATGGATTTTGATTATCTGACAGAACAGTTTGATTTTGAGGACGATGGCTTGCCGGATTTTAGAGTTCGGACGCCGATTTTCAAACGAGTTGGTATTGCAGCAGGTATATTTACCGTTTTAGTCGGCATGTACCTGTTTTTTGTATACACGTCTATCCCGGCCATCGCAAACCTGCGGACCATGTATATCGAAACAGCTATGAGCACAATGCGCCACCAATGGCTCGCAACTGCTTTCTTCCCGGAAAGCGTGATCAACGAGGTAATGGAGAATGTGCAGCGACAGATCGAAGAGAACATGGTTGCAGAGAGTAAACTGCCAAACAGAAGTTCGACTCCGATTGGGCCGCCGACGAAAGGCGTTTATACTCAATTTACAGAGTTGTTCCCTGAGATTGATATGGCGACGTTTCCAGAAGATATTGATCGTGACAGTTTAATGAGCTTACAGATCAAAGATATTGCCGACAAGGGCATAAAAACGTGTGCCGGTGATACCATTTGGGCTATTGATGCGCCCAATAAGCTGCTTATTGTAAATATATCCGGAGAAGGCTATCGCGGTAAGCTGGCCATTGTAAAAGACAGCTCACAGGTGTTCCTGTCACATAATACACTTTCGAACAGAGGACAAACTGTCACGGAGCAGTGTGACGCCAACAATGCTGTGCTTGGCATTAACGCGGGTGGTTTTCAAGACTTCAATGGCAGGGGAATGGGTAACATTCCGGTTGGCCTTGTAAAGTCAGAAGGGCAAATGGTTAATTCGGCGGTTACTGGCCAGTACCAGATTATTGGGTATGACAATGACGATAACCTGCGTATGGGATACAATCTCGATGTCTCAGAACTGAGAGACGCTGCACAGTTCTATCCGATTATTGTACTGAATGGTGAAAACCATACTGATGGCTCGTACGGCATGGGTATTCAGCCAAGGACGGCGATTGGACAAACAGCGGATAAAACCACACTTATGCTTATTATTGACGGCAGGCAGGCTTCCAGCCTTGGCACAACGGTTTCCGAGTGTGCCGAGATCCTGCTGCGCTATGACTGCTGGAATGCGATGAACATGGACGGTGGTTCGAGTTCCTCGATGACCTACATGGGTGAGATGATTACTCATACGAGTAGTCCGATGGCAAGCGGCCGCTATCTGCCAAATGCCTGGTTGGTAAAAAAGGCTGCCTCTTAAGGCAGTTTGAGAAATACAAAAGAAGAAAAGGAGAGAGAAAAATGCAATACGAAATCAAAGGCGGTGTCTTCCCGGTTGTAATCTGCAGCTTGGAAAACGGAGAAAAGATGATTACCGAGAACGGCGGTATGGCATGGATGTCGCCAAATATGAAGATGGAAACCTCGGGTGGTGGTATAGGAAAGATGTTCAGTAAAGCCTTTTCGGTGAGGATATATTCCATAACATCTACACGGCACAGGGAAACGGTCTGATTGCTTTCGGCTCGTGCTTCCCGGGACAGATCCTTCCGGTTCAAATAACTCCCAATATGGGCCTGATTGTCCAGAAAAGGGCATTCCTTGCTTCGGAAATAGGAGTTGAGCTGTCTATCCATTTCAACAGGAAGTTGGGAGCTGGTTTCTTCGGCGGCGAAGGCTTTATCATGCAGCGGCTTTCGGGTTCAGGCATGGCTTTCTTAGAGATCGACGGTGAGCTGGTAGAATACGATCTTGCTCCCAGACAGCAGATGATTGTTAATACCGGTAATGTAGCAGCATTCGAGTCCTCGGTATCTATTGATATCCAGCAGGTGCCTGGACTGAAAAACAAGCTGTTTGGCGGAGAGGGCCTGTTTAACACGACTCTGACGGGACCGGGCAGGATCTGGCTTCAGACTATGCCTATCTCGAACGTTGCAGAGTCCATCCGGCCTTTTATGTCCTCGAACAAACAATAATTTCAAGCGGCGTAGTGTACGAATTCAAGGTATACTGCGCCGCTTTTTTTATTCATTAAAAGAAAAGTGTTTTCTATGAGCGCAATGGAGGAGTAGTTGTATGGGTATGCTTTTCCCCAATCAGTATGGTGGAGTGGATATATGGCAGCACAAAGAGCTACCTCTACTCGAATCACACGATTATGATTTTTATAGATGTATCGAATTTAAAGAAAGTTATTACGGAAAAACAATAAGTGTTCTCCATCAGGGTAATCTTAGGTTGAGCAGGGATAACAATAGGTTCTCAAATATTTTCCCTGGTCAAAAACTGTCATATTGGGCGGATAGTCCCAAAACGGCAAGAGCCGAAATAAAAAAATGGGGATCATGTAATAATATTTTGACCTTTCATTCATATGATGATGGCAGTAGCTCCATTCCGACAGTTTATCCTGCGGGATATATTCGCATAATTGATGGTATCCATTGTAATTTGCAATTTGGTAAGATACTTGAAAAGGTTGAAAAACATGAACCATTAACCAACGAAGAGGAAAGATTTCTTGAAAGAGTAGCTCTCGAACAGCCGGATTGCCTTGCATACAAGTCTCAAGCAAGAGCGGGTGGTGTTTGCTTCCTCTTTTTTGAGGGAGGATTTAAAAAACTTGCTTTACGTGAGGTCAGGTTGCGTATGGGCGAACGCCGAGAAAAAAATACTGCAAAAGTGGTTTGCTCTATAACAAGTGATTTCATGCCGGTGCTTAAAAGCTATGGTTACTATTTTTCTCCGATTGCAAAAATTAAATATGATGAAAGCTACGAAAGGAGCGATGAATATAAACTTCGAAAGGAAGTTGAAGAGTATTCACATAGAAAATTGAGAAGATAATTTACAGTATTCAATTACTCCTCTAAAAACAAAACACGGACGCTTGTGCGTGTGGATTTTATATTGGCTGCAATGGAAGGCGTCCTCGATTGACTAGTATCGAGGACGCCTCTGAAAAAACATGGATGGAGCCTTATTGCTTTCAGATATTATTATATCATATGAAAAATCGGACGAAAAAACATCATTTCTGGTACTTGTTTCGACAAATAATCATAAGTGTTTTCTGTATAATAAAATTGCTGGATTAGCTAAAAACTTTTTTGTTAAAACTTTCAGTTGACAGTTTTAGCGAAAAGAGGTACACTAATCACAGTGATTAGGTTACAGATGCTCGCGGGGCCTGTGACCGGGGGAGTCCCTGCGGGGGCTCCCTTTTTATATAGAGATTTAGAGGTGATCTGAGTGCAAAAACCATTTATGACTTATAAACAGCAAATTCAGAAATTGAGGGATAAGAATTTGCTTGTTCCTAACGAAAGCGAAGCGATAGAAACACTTCGATTAAATGGCTATTTTGCACTTATCACCGGATATAAAAATCTATTTAAAAATCCTACGACAAAGGATTATAGAGATGGTGCCACATTTAATGACATTGTTGCACTTTATGAATTTGATGCTCATTTACGAGAAATGACACTAAGTCATCTTTTGCATGTTGAACGGCACATACGCTCTGCTTTGAGCTATGCATTTTGTCAGAAATACGGGGATCACCAAGCCGCGTACCTTAATCCCAACAACTATGACCTGTATCCTCAAAATAATACATCCCAAGTCAATAAACTCATTACACGTTATTTAAAACCGCTAATAGCCAGATCAACTGAGCACCAGTATATAGAGCACTACAAGAACCAGCATCAAAATGTCCCTTTGTGGGTTTTAATCAATGCTCTTACTTTTGGTACGCTTTCAAAAATGTATCAGTATTCGACCCCTGATATTCAGTTTTCCATCAGCAAAGAGTTTGATGGAATTAACGAAAGACAACTACGACAAATTTTACAAGTATTAACCGACTTTCGAAACGTATGTGCTCACAACGAACGTTTATTTTCGTTTCGTTGTGCTCAACACGAAATTCCCAACCTTCCTTTACATAAGAAAATGAACATTCCTATGCAAGGAACTCAGTATATCTATGGAAAACGTGACTTCTTTGCAGTTCTATTGGCTTTTCGATATCTACTTCCAAACAAAGAATTTACCGAATACAAGCGCAGCTTAAATCAGATGATTCAGAAAGCTGTAACAGCAAATCAGCAGATTACAGAAGATGAATTACTAGAGCTTATGGGATTTCCAGAAAACTGGAAGAGAATCACCGCTTATCGCAAGGTTTGACAGATATGCTTATCATCATTTAAGCATTTTAGGTTTTATGCTCAAAATGCGAGTTGACTTTGTCAAGGCGGAGCTTTTGTTCGGAGTGTCCGAGTTATTTGTAAAAGTAAATTCCTGTTGGGAATGTAGAATAGGGAAGACACGAACAAAATAGTCTCAAAGGGAACCATAAAAAGCAAACAAGGTGCAGCCAAATTGACTGCACCTTGTTTCAATTATTCCTTGAGTCGATGTTTAGACAGTTTTTCTTTCGTCCAGAGCCTTGACTTCATCAACTGTCAGGAGTCGAACAGCCTTAGCGATTGCTTCATAGGACATTATATCCATTGCAAGCAACTCACGAGCGGTCTCAATCGAGTTGAGTTTGGCCGCTTCACGAGCCGCTTCATTTCTCATATCTTCCATAACCTTACACATAATCGCAACTCCTCTCGCGTCTTCTTTGAAATAACGAACTCGATTCGCCAAAATTGGATAGAACATGTCATCGGCCTTGGTGCAGGAAAAGTCATGCATAAGCCGCCCGAGAACCGTATCGTCTTTGATCTGGGAATTCACATATAGAATATGCGATTCGTCCCCAAACAATGCGCCGGTTTCTTTGATCGTCCGCTCAATGTGATAGATCGGCTGACCGCCACCCAACACATCATTTTCAGTGATGAAAATGACATAGGTTTCGTTCAGCTTCTCATATTCATCGCCGGGTTCCGTCACGTTGGCGTCAATCAGACTGCTGTTATACCGAGCGCGTTTCACACCAGCACCTTTATCATTGCGCTGCACCTCGATATTGTAAACATGATTCTCATTATCGACAGCCAGAATATCAAGCCTTACAGAGCGTCCCTGTAAATTCTTAATATCGTGCTGTCCGTATGCGAACTTTACACGTAAATCGTTGCGCTGTAAAATGATCTGGAGTAAGAACTCGGCACAGGCCTTGTTCTCAAACACCTTATTCATAAAATCATCATCCAGCAGACGAAAACCGCGCAGGCGCTCCATATCTTCTGCGTGCTTGCGCTCAAAATCTAAGTCGACAGTGCTACTCACGCAGACACCCTCTTTCGTTCATCTTTTTCATTTTGAAACCTCGCTTTCATAAAAATTTATATAAAAACGGGGCAGACCTTGCGGTTTGTCCCGAAATTATATCAGGGACAAACCTGAAACTATTATAATACAGTCTGCATAAGCAGAAAAAGATACATGCCACATCGAGCGGCGTAGAGAGACTTTATATGATTATAATATCATATGTTCGACCGAAAATCAAAAAATAATGCCGCCGAACAATCCATAGCATTTTCTAACAAGCATATTTGTTTTCACGCGGCAAATGCTGTATAATCGTAACATAAACTTCTTCGAGGGAGGGATAGAGATGATACAGAGATCTGTTTGCTTATGCGATGGCAAACATATCGGTATCGAAAGCATTTATACCGTGATAGATGGAAAGCAAATCAACATTCCAAAGAAACTCGAAGCATTACGGAAAAAGGGACGAAACAATGAGCTGTTTTGCCCCTGCGGGTGTGGTGCCAATTTGACCGTGGTCGCAAGCGAAAGAGGCCTACGCGCTCAACATTTCCGAATCAAAGATGGCACAGAGAAGGTGGAATGTAGAGCCACAGAAGAAGGGGAGGAGTCTCTCTACTCCAAGATCGTACTGAAGTGTTGGTTGGACGACAAACTACAGGTCGACGACATCGAAACTCGTGTACCAATCAGTATGCTTTCTGATAGCGAGCGCAAATACGAGTTTTCGTTTGTATCTCCTAGCAGAAAAGTGGCGGTAAGTTATACCTATGATCGCTATAATCTGTCGGAGGAGAAATTTTGCATTCTTCAGGAAAACAGGGGCACACTTAATCTGATTTGCATAACCGATCATGCCCATCGTAACCCGACTGGCCAATATCCCGAGACATTGATGCGGATGCAAGAGCAGCAGGGGTACTGTTCGTTCCTGAAGCAAGTTGGAGGAAAATACAAAGAGGCCTTGCTCAGCGTTGTTGTATATCGCAAAGATTGTGATGGAGTTTGGCAGGAAATTCAGGTTGCATACGCTCTGTTGCATGAGTTTTCATTTTCTGCTGATGGGGAATTGCAATACGAAGATTCTCTTGTGTCCCCAATGGTGATGGCAGCCATTGCTGCATTCGATGAGCGCATGCAAGCGGAACTCTCCCGGCGCGAGGCGGAACGTCTGGAGCAAGAGAGAGAAGCCGAGGAAAAAGAAAAAGAGCGAATAGCTCGACTAGAAAAAGCGCGGAAGCGTCGGCAAGAGGCAGAAGAGAAAAGACGTTTGGAAGAGGAAGCCGCCCGACGCAGAGCAGAAGAGT
>ULWV01009834.1_pt1 | contig 10795 bp, 9 predicted proteins | sample 1960651 | NCBI WGS metagenome assembly ULWV01 (sample SAMEA4835820, study PRJEB28245) | human gut metagenome | biome: gut microbiome; material: fecal sample | place: Denmark | collected 2008
AGCAGAAAGAACGATTTGACGAAAAGCCAAAGCAGGAGCATCAGCGTTCATTGAAAATGTATTTGTATATGATGGCGGGCGCATTGTAGTACGGTTCAAATATGAGCAGAGCATCCAGGATGCTGTAAAAGCATTACACACGGACTGAATTTCAAAAAAGGCTGCGTTGCCCATGTTGTAACATCAGAGAGTGTGATATAACATGGGCAACAGACCAGCCGGAAAGAGGACATTATGAAAGCAATTCGATGGCTGTTAAAATTGGTGCTAGTGATGATAACCCTGCCACTGATCCTTGCTGTATGGCTGGCAAAGTGGTTTGTGGTGTTCTTGCATCATTGTTCGAAATGGATTTTCTATCTGCTGGGCAGTGTGGTATTGGCAACGGCGATTCTTTCGTACCTCATGCAGCAGTCGCAGGGGATGGAAGCACTTCAAATGCTGGTCGGTGGATTTGTGATTTTTATGATACCACAGGTGGTCGGCGTCGTGGTGGTACTTCTGGAACTGGCGGCAGTAATGCTTCGGCAGGCATGGTACATATAAAGTGGAGGGAAAATACAAAAATGAAATTGGCAGCGATTCATCATGTGGCGATTATCGTTTCTGACTATGAAAAAGCACGAGATTTCTATGTGAACAAGCTGGGTTTTGCAGTTGTGAGAGAAAATTTTCGTAAGGAGCGGAACGACTGGAAACTGGATTTGCGTGTCGGTGACGGAGTCAATGCGATTGAATTGGAGATTTTTGCAGAGCCGACCCCACCCAAACGTGTAAACAGGCCGGAAGCCTGTGGGCTGCGGCATTTGGCGTTCCGAGTGGAGGATGTGGAAGCTACCGTGGCAGAACTTGCACAGATGGGAATTGAATGTGAACCGATTCGATTGGACAGCTACACCAAAAAGAAAATGACCTTTTTCTTTGACCCGGATGGCCTGCCCTTGGAACTGCACGAATAAAAAACAACGCCCTCATAGTTGAGAGGATTCGTAAATCTTCTCGGCTATGAGGGTGTTTCATTCCGCAGGAATGCGAAAGTTACAGGCTCAGCGTTTCTACCCATGCAGACAAGTCGGCCTTGCTGGAATACGAACTGAATACCTTACCATGCAGTAGTTTTGCCCCAGGGCAACTCGGCGCAAGTTTTTCATTGGTCTTACCCATGCTGCTGCCGCCAGAGGTGGCAAAGGGGACGATGGTTTTACCTTTTAAGTCATAGCTTTCCAGAAATGTATTGATGATGGTTGGAGCAACATACCACCAAATAGGGAATCCGACAAAGATAGTGTCATATTCGTCCATGTTGTCGCGTTTGGCAGCAATAGCAGGGCGAGAGGTTGGGTCGCTCATTTCGATGGTACTGCGGGCTTTCTTGTCCATCCAGTTCAGATCGGCCTTGGTGTACGGAACTTCCGGCTGAATCTCAAAAATGTCTGCACCGATGGCATCTGCCAGATTTTCGGCAACTTTTGCGGTGATACCGCTGGCAGAAAAGTAGGCGACAAGTCTTTTGCTCATAGTAATGCACTCCCTCTTGATGATTTTGTATAGGATAAGTATAGCACGGTAGGGGAGGAGCATCAAGCGGTTGCCCATGATATAACATCAGCGACAATGTTATATTATGGACAACTGTTCGTAAAAATTTAAGGACTTTGAGGGAGTTGCACAGCTTGATATGATGGACGGTTTATGGTAAGATGGAATTACAATGGCGGACAAAGCTACTATTGACTACGACAAGGAGGTGTAAGCCAATGGGATTAGCTGATACCGTGACTAAAGTCTATATGAAAGATAATTCTGTGTTTGCAGATGCATTTAATTACTTGATTTATGGTGGTGAGGCGGTTGTAGACCCTAAACAACTGCAAGAACTGGATACTACGGAGATTGCATTACCGTTTGGATCACAGAATGAAGAGGGAAAGCAGCCAGAAGAAGCAGTTCAGAAATACCGTGATGTGCTGAAATCAGTAATCATTAAACAGGATGATGAGGCTGCATACATTTTACTGGGAATCGAAAATCAGACTGACATTCATTATGCAATGCCCGTTAGAAACATCATTTATGATGCTCTCCAGTACGGCAAACAGGTGGCTGATATTGCAGCCAAGCATCGCGCAAGTGATGGGGATTCAAAAGGGCATAGCCGTGGTGAATATCTTTCTGGATTCTACAAGGAAGATAAGATTACGCCTGTTATCACGCTTGTGCTTCACTTTGGCGCAAATGAATGGGATGGACCGTTGTCACTCCATGAGATGATGGCGGTTAAAAATAAGAATCTTCTGAACTTTGTGCAGGACTATCAGATTCATCTGATCGACCCTGCAAAGCTGAGCGCGGAGGACTTGGAAAGATTCTCTTCAAGTCTGAGAGAGGTAATTGGGTATATTAAGTATTCCAAAGATAAGAAACGCTTATCTGAATTTTTGACTGATAATCCGCGTATGCTGATAGAAGCAAACGCGGCGAGGGTTATTAAAGCAGTTACGAATACACCGCTGGATATTCCAGAAGGCGCGGAGGTGATTGATGTGTGCAAAGCTGTTGAGGAAATGATGAACGAAAGCGAAGAACGAGGCGAACTCAGGATGCTTGTGCAGCTTGTTCGAGATGGAGATTTGAAACTGGAACGTGCTGCTGAAAAAGCAAAAATGACCGTCGAACAGTTTGAAAAGGTAATGGAAAATACTCCTTTGCGGGCGGTATAAGAAAAACAGAATATAGAAAGCAGATAAGCCCTACAAGGCTCAGATTGGTTCAAAACCGATTAAAAGCCTTGTAGGGCTTATTTTTTTTGCGCTTTTTCAAATTTATTTGTGAAAAAAGTTGTCCAAGACTTGACATCGGGCGGCAAAAACGGCATCAGACACAGACCAACGACCATCACGAAAATCGCCACGGCACGGTACAGTACTCGGTACAGATTCATCAACCGCGTCAGATCTTTGTGGTCATCGGTGGCATCGGGAAGATACATGCTGAAGACCATGGCGGAGCCAATGCCAAGTTCTGCAAGATTCAGCATACCCAGCACATCGGAAAAAAGACCGTTGACTCCCAAATAGGCCGATGAAAGATAATGGATAAAGACTAGACGACCCACAAAAGCCAGGATAATATTCATGCACTGGCCAACCACGCCGACCAACATATTGATGAGAGAATTTTTTGTTCGCATACTAAAACCCGTTTTCTGATCATAATCTGTACCTCAGAAAGTGGAGATGTCAGATCTTAATAAAATGTAAAAATATATAATATAAGACTATCACAGCTGCAAGAAAACTTCAATATAGTAAAATGCCTAACGCTGCAAATTTTGCAGAATTGCAATAGATGTGTTGAACTTAAAAAGAATTATAATGCAGAAGCAAAGTTAAGATGATCGAAAATGGCCACTGAATTTTGATTGCGGAATGAGCAGCGTTGCCCTTTCTGCATGAGTTTTGTCTAAGCAACTTAACTGTACCACAGGACGACCCATTCGTCTTTCTTTTATTTGACTTTGTAATACATCTATTGTAATCCTACACAATACAAAAGACGCTCTTTTATGTAAAAACTGGAAATACTTCTGGAAAGGTGCTATAATCACTATGTATAAGACTATCACTCGAACAGAAGGAGAAACATGGTAAAGCTGTATTCGTGCCGGGCACACGACGGAGATTACTTCTGGCTGCGCTATAAGCATACGGAAGAAAGATTGTATCATAACCTTGTGATAGATGGCGGGCGCAAGGCAAACGCTTCGGATTTTTGTGAAATGCTGCGGACCATTCAGGAAAACGGGGAACAGGTGGATGCTGTTTTTCTGACGCATTTTGACCGGGATCATATTATGGGGATGCTTGCGGGTATGCAAAAAGCACGCAGACAAAACTGTATCCCGGAAATTGGAAAGTTGTACTTGAACACGGGAAAAGGCTATTGGCAGCACCATGAAGGCGGGAACGAAGAACATGGTTCGCTGCCTGAAGAATCGGTGTGGGTTCCCAGCGTGGACACACGGTGCTACACAGCTGGCGACTTGGAACAGCTGATGACATTTTTGCAGTCGTATGGATTGGAGGAACGGCTCTGCTCGTATGTGGTTCAATCCAATGAAGCGATATGGATCGGTGGAGCAAAACTGCAGATTATCAGTCCCAGCGAAGAATCTCTGGAAAAGCTGGTTCGGAACGGTTTGGAGCCGATGCAGGGTCCTCCCACGATTCCGTATGGAGGTACAGAGCCAGAATGGAGTATCACGCTGGACGAATTGAGAACACGCACAGTTCTGGAAGACACAAGTTTAAGCAACGGTGCGAGTATTGCATTTCTTTTTACATTTGAAGAAATGCGGATCGCATTCCTGGGCGATGCGTATCCTTCTGTATGTGTCGAAGGACTTTTAAAGCTGGGATATTCTGCTGAAAATCCGTGCTGTGTGGACCTGGTAAAGCTGCCGCATCACGGAAGTGAGCATAACTGCTCGAAACAACTGTTTCAACTTTTACAGACGAAACAATACCTGCTGAGTACGGATGGAAGAAGCGGAAGGCTGCCTGATAAGATAATGCTTGCCAAATTACTGCATGGTTGTGGCACGGCAGCGCTGTATTGTAATTATGACTGGTGGCAAAAGCCAATTTACAGGACGTTTTTCACCCAACAAGATCGTGAAAAATGGATCGAAACGGGTCGTCTCAGGCTGATAAAACTGATGTCCGGTAATGCACCGGAAAATGTGAAAAGCGGGTTTGAACTATATGGATTCGGCAGAGATTGGTGAATATATTGAATCTGTAGCGGTTCGCATTGAACTTGGCGGGACGGGCTGCGTTGCCGGGACCGGTGTCCTCTATACGCTTCAGGCGGAAAAACGAGCCGTGATTCTGACAGCCGGACATGTATTGAGCAAAAATGTAACAGGAACAAATACCTGTCAGGCTATTTTATCCGTTCGGGTCCAAGATACGGTAAAAGACATGGAACTGACTCTGTCCGGTGTGGAATCCGGCGGAACGCCCAATGTTTACTTTTGCCCGGGCTTTCAGAAGGATCATAACGATAGGTATCTTTTTGACGGAGCAATGATCGAAGTTGGCTGGGAAGACTGGATGAAGGATGTGCCTGAGCTCCAGTTGGCACGAGCCAGAATATCGATGAAGCTTCAGACGATTGGTTTTCCTGAAAGTGGAGATGTGCAGGTGCCTCCGAATAACCGGATACAGGGAAGAAAGAGCCTGAAAGCAGAGATCTCTGGCTCGGCAGAGCCTGATGCAGAAAAATCTTTTAAATTTGATTATACCGGTAACACAACTTACCCAGTTCCGAGAGAGGACTGGATGAGGGGATATTCGGGAAGCGGGCTGTTTTGCATCGACTCTAAAATGCCAATGCCGCAGCTGGTGGGTCTTGTTTCGCAGAGTTTTGGCGCTGAAAGCGCAGGCAATACAGCATGGGCGGTGTCGTCCTATGCGCTGGAACTTCTCTTGCGGGAACAAAAAGTCATCCCGGAAACAAGTGATTTCCAAAGGGCTGCGGTCAATCTGACAGGAGATCTCCCGGAACCTGTTGCGGCCTTCCTGCAAAAAGTTTTTAACCAATTGGACATGCAGGAAGAGCAGTTGCAGAAGACCCATCAGGAGCAGTTCTTTCCCCAAAAATTCGCATGTGATGCAGGAAAACGCTGCTTGCATTACTGGAAGGGAAGAGAGATAACAGCCGCTTATATCTGGACCATAAAAGGGAGCCGCCCCGATTCGTGGGAGAATGTCCAAATTGACATTAAGACCACGGCAGAAGAAATCCTCCCGGTCAATCTGGAATATCTGTGTGCAGAAGAGGAACTGAACAGCGTACTGCACACACTGGTCGAAGAAGGCGGCTTTTCGGAAACGGGGTTTCCGAATCGGGCGCTGTTTATTGTAAATAACCGTAAGGGACTGCGGAACGCACGGACAATCAACAGAAGACAGTGTTCCAATGTGATCCGAAAGATCACACAGCAAGCTCCATATAGCGGGGAAGACAATAAAAACCGGATGTTTCATGTTACAAGAGGGGATACGGAAAAGATGGAGATGATGATCGTTTCGCTGGATTTTCTCAACGGAGTTCTGGAAAGTCTCTCAATGGATAAAGTCGACCAAAATCTTGAACAGACAAAGGTGAGAGATGATTTGATAGAGAAGCTGGAGGGGCTTTGGAATAATGGATGAAACAGTATGGATCCCCATGGAATGCAAGGATCTGGAAGGAGAGGTCCTGTATTATCACCGGAAGCTGGGCAATCAAACTTATGCAGCCCATGTGTTCCTGGTACAATATGATTCGCCGGAAAAACTGAAAAATAACTGGGAAAGATTGAACGAGGAGATCGCGGGCTGTTATCAAGGTGATGTGGATTCACTGCTGGAACGAAGCAATTTTTATCTTTGCATCTTTCTTGTGGGAGCACTGGAACTCACGGAGCGGGAAAAAATCGAAAATGATGCATACTGTGCGAAAAAGTATATCTTTGCAGGCGAAGAAAAGCTATCCCTTGAGGAAAAACTTGAGAAAATTGATGAAAAAATCTTTTCCCTGCGGGAATTGAAAAATGACGACGGTTCGGAAACAAAACTTCTTTCGATGGAGGTTCAGAATTTTCGGGTTTACAAAGGTCGAAAAAAATTTGCATTTACTGCAGAGCGCGAAGTACAAGTTCCGGCATCACTGGTTATGATCTATGCGCCGAACGGAATGGGAAAAACAAGTGTCTGCGATGCGATCGAGTGGAGCCTGACCGGTAGCATTCAGCGACTTTCCGATATGGAAAAGTTGATCGGAAAAGGTGGGATGCTGCTTCACAACCGGGAAACGTATAAAAAAGTAGAAGATTACCGGGCGAACAACGAATTTGCATTTGTAGAACTGGAACTGCAAAATCGCTTAGGGACACAGGCTATCCTGAAACGCACGGTGAAAAGAAGCACAAATGATCTGGCAGCAGGGCGTTTGAAGGTGACGGTGGACGAAAAGCCGGATGAAAAAGAAAATCCTTTTAAAAATGAGCGGCACTGGAATCGGATCATTATGCCGCATGACCAGATCGAAAAATTTGTAAGTGCTATACAACCAGCAGAACGCTATCAGGAATGGATGGAATGTGTTGATCCGAGCGGTGCGCTGTCCAAGCGGTATGAGCGGCGCTGTGCTGAATACGTGAAAGCACAAAAACGCTGCAAGATTGCAGAAGCGGAACTGGAACAGCTGAAGCGAAACCACGAAAAATTAAAGTGGGTAGAAGACACCTGCAAGCAACTGATAAGAAGTGTGCAGAACTATAATGCAACAGCGCCGGATCCGATGCGGCTGAAGCTGTCCGGCGAAAAAATGAGCATTGAAGAACTCGGCAAAATTCTGGAGGAAGCGAAAATCTGCCGCGGAACAATCGGGAAAGAACTAGGAGCCTTGCAGAAGAAACAGGAGGTCCTAGACCGATATTTGCTGCCGGAAGATAACAGTTATGCAAAACTGCGGGAAGAACTTACGAAGGCGACCGATAATTACCTGCAGTGTAAGAAAAAGCTGGATGCTTACATCGGCTGTGCGAAACTGCGGGGAGAACTGGAAAACGAGCACGCAGTCTGCAAGAACCTGAAACAGGAACTTGGGCTCCTGAAATATATTCGGCAGCATGGCGGCGCAGAGATGGTGCGGAAAAACCAGAAATTCATCACGGCAAAAGAACAACTCATCAAACAGGAAAAGACGCTGATACAGCTGTTTCAAGAGCAGGCGGAAATAAGCTGTATGCGGATAGAACTGTCCAAACAAATGGAGCAGCTGGAACTTGAAGAAAAGCAGCGTGAGGAACGTGCAAAAAAACTGCTGGACTTCGCAAAGAAAGCGGAAATGCTGCGTGCGCAGAAAATGGAGCAGGAATTTGCGCTCAGACAGCAAAAAACAGCAGTGGAAAAAGCAAAGCGCAAACGAAATGAACAGCAGAAAAAACGAGAAAAGATCGTAAAATATGTTCTCCCGACACAATTGGAAGATTATGAGGAACATCCAATCCCAAACGATCATCCGCTGTTCCACTATGCAAGAAAAATCAATGAATTGACAGAACTGTGGGAAAGAAATCGATCACACAGGACAGCACATCATGAAGAACTCAAAAAGGCACAGGAACTAAAGTGGCAGCTCGAGCAGATCGCAAAAGAGGGAAAGACGTTTCTGGAACAGCATCGAAAGCAGTGCGAGTGCCCTCTGTGCCATACCCGGTTTGAAAGCTGGGATATGCTGTATGCAGCAACGCTTCGTTTGGAGGACAGCCAGCAGAAGCAGCTGCAAGAAGCGTCAAGGCGGATTTCCGAGGAAACCAAGATTCTTGCAAGAAGCTATAAAGAGATTCGAGAAGAGTGGATGCGGGAACGCAATGGGGTCATAACAGATGTAAATAACGCTTGTGATCAGTGTACGAAGGACGTTCAGGAGGCGGAACGGTACAAAGAGGATATAGAGCAGTATCTGGAGAAACTGGAACACGAGGAACAGGATACACAATTAAACGCGGCGCAGCAAGGATGGAATCTGAACCAGCAGCTTACGGTTCTGCTGGTGGAGGAAACGCTTCCTGGGCAGAAGACAGAAAGTCTGAACCAACGAATAAAGCTGTCCGCGCAAGAGGATGCGTTGCAGCAGCGGCAAGAAGAATTACAGGCGAAAAAGCGGAAATCGGAAGCTGTGCGTGCCAAATTGGAAAAATATATGGAAACGATCCCAAATGATCCGCTTTGGGAAAAGGGCATTGCCTATCAGCAGAGCCGACCGCTGAATTTTAATTTTGATGTGCGGGAAAGCGAACTGACCAGCGAAGTAGAAATAAGCAACTGGCGAATCGAAAATTTGGAAAAGAAGTTGCAGGGATTTTCGGAGGCTGCAAACTATTCGCAGCATACGATAAAACTTCTGGAACGAGAAAGAAAAAGAGCACAAAAAGCGATGCAGGAGTACCAGGATCGTTTTGTGGAGATCAAAATGGCAGTGGGCAAAAAGGATCCGCAGATGGAGGATTTGCGCTACGCTTGGGAAAGATGTATCGAACAGCAGGATGAAAAAAACAAACAGCTCGAAGGTTTGAATACTGTGATCCATTCGGAAGAAATAAAAGAAAGCTTTCGGAAATACAACGAGAATAAGGCAAAACTGGAATCGCAGAAACGGAAAATGGAAAATTGGAACGGCACGCTGGAACAAGCCGGAACTGCACTGGAAGCGGAAAAAAAGGAACTTTTGTGTAAATTACAGGAATTTTTCCAGCAACCACTTTTCAACGAGATCTATCAGAAAATCGATCCGCATCCATACATGAAAACGGTCAGTTATGAGGTCGGATATAACAGCGAGAAAAATGAACCGGAATTGTATATCACTACACAGACAGATGGAAACGAATGCTATCAGCCGGAGTGGTTTTTCAGTACGGCACAATTGAATACGGTCGCATTGAGCTCGTTTTTGAGTCGTGCACTTTCGCTGGTGGATATTCCGATCGATACGATCGTGATCGACGATCCGGTAGGGCATTTCGACGATATGAATATCCTTGGATTTGCGGATCTGGTGCGGAGCATTCTGGAAAACAGTCGGAAGCAGATCGTGATCACAACGCATGATGAAACTGTGTATCAGATTTTTCGCCGAAAACTTCCACCGGAAAACTATCATTCCCGTTTTATTGATCTGACCATGAAATAAACGGCAAAAGGCGAGGGTCCATGACAGAGAAAATGATGGCATATCGGTGTATACTGGAAAGAAAAGGCTTTTGGGGCTCGTTTAGAGTGCAGAGCCGACGAATAAAGCCATCCTTCTGACAGGCGGCAGCGGTGAAAAAGCGTCCTTTTGTGGAAAAGCGTGCGCGTGCGCTGCGGGATAGAGACTTCCATGTGCTGGCGCTGGGTTACTACCTGTGGGAGTCGCCGTCTGCACAGACGGTGCGCATCCCGGTGGATTATATGGAAAAAGCTGTGGCATTTTTTTGCAGCATAACCCGTTTGCACCAATTCAGAAAATCGGCATGACGGGACTTTCTCTCGGCGCGGTCTATACACTGCTGTGTGCGCTGTATCTGCCGGAAATCTTCTGCGTTGCGGCGGTGTTCGAGTTTGATTTTGTGATGAACGGCTGCAAAAATGCGCTCCTCGGCTAGCACTGCTCATATTTTTCCTATTAGAGCAGTTCAAGAAAGTAATAGAGGACACGCCGTTGTAGGCAGTATAAGACAAGTACTATATAGAAGCAGATAAGCCCCACAAGGCTCAATTGGTTCACAAAACCGATTGAAAGCCTTGTGGGGCTTATTATTTTGCGCTTTTTCAAATTTATTTGTGAAAAAAGTTGTCCAAGACTTGACATCGGGCGGCGAGGACTGTTTCCCGAAATATACCAAGCAGTTCTTAAAACATTATTACGATACGAATGAAATTTTTTAGAGGAGAGAGTCAGATGAAGAAAAAAGATGAAATAAAAGTGTGCTTGGTGGGTTCATCTGGCGGACATTTAACCCACCTTTACATGTTAAAGCCATTTTGGAAGGACAAGGATCATTTCTGGGTCACTTTTGACAAGGAGGATGAACAATATAAAAAGACGATTTGCTCCACAGCACTTTGCTTTACAATAATAACATCGCTGATTGTGTTTTTCATTATGATATTGGCAAGAAATTATATTGCACAGTATTTTTTCAGCGATAGACAGTATGCATATGATTAGCGCCTATTAGGAAAACACACTGTCAAAGGGG
>ULWV01063494.1_pt1 | contig 10766 bp, 1 predicted proteins | sample 1960651 | NCBI WGS metagenome assembly ULWV01 (sample SAMEA4835820, study PRJEB28245) | human gut metagenome | biome: gut microbiome; material: fecal sample | place: Denmark | collected 2008
TTTTTTTGTCTAATTTTAAAACAAAATGAAGAAAATTAGTAACTTAGGGAAATAATAAGATTATAAGTTTATATATTATGGAAGGGAGAAGAATCTAATATATGAAAAAAAGATTAATTATTATTGTTTGTATAGTTATATTGTTTATAGAAAATTTACCTGAAGGCATAATTACATCAGCTATTGAAAAAAGCATTGTTGGTAAAAATGAAAAAATATGCAGTAATTATAATAATAAAATAATAAATAATTATGATGAAAATATTAAAGGAGAAAGCTCAGAAATAAGTATTCAAAATAATGAAGAAGAATTAGGGCTTGATAAAGTTAAATTTAGTGCATATATTAATAAAACTAATGATTTATTATTTTCTATTGGATTTAACATATTAGAAAAGAAATTTACTGTAGAAAATCAATTGGATAAAAATATATCAGAAGAAACTCCAGAAGAAGTAATGTATAAAATAAGGCTTTATGATAAGGAGGGAAAGGAAAAGCTTGCAATTGAGCTTAATGGTAGTGATACTGGAAATTCTAAAAAATTGGAACCATTAAAAAATTTAAGTTATGAAATTGGTGATTTTGTTCAAATAATACCTGTAAATAAAAAGGATGTATTAAAGATTACTGGTAATATACAAGGTGATATAACTAAAGAAAAAGAGGATTATTTAGATGGCATTGATAATTATGATTATATTGAAAATGTAAGATTTGAAATAGCTAATGACCATCTAAATTCAATATATAATGAAGCTCCAGTTATAAGTGGTCTTAATGATATTATAGATTCTGAAAATCCTAATAATGATATATTTACAGGAATATCAGTAAAAGATGACCATGATGGAATTATTGATAATTCTAAGCTTGAAGTTGAAGTAATTCAGCTTCAAGATGGCATATTAGAAGTTAGGTATATTGCTATAGATAGTTGGGGAAGAAAAACTATTGGGTCAAGAAGGATATTTCCTAAAAGTATTTCAAAGTTAATAGATGAACCTGAAAATCAGGAAGAACAAATTATTAATGATAAAGAATTACCTACCCCTAATAATGTAAATATAGAAAATGCTTCTGACCAATTAACACAAAATGAAATTATAGTAGAAGGAACTCCTTATTATGATACTGAAGTTAGAAGATTTAGGTTAAGGTTTGATACTATAGCAAATCAAATTCAAATAATGGATGAAGATGGAAGGCAAATGAGTAATTCTATAAATGGAGAGTATTTTAAATTTGTGTTATATGATAAAGATATGAATATAAAATCATCAGTTACGTTGTTAGGTACTGATAAGAGTGATACTGATAAATTAAATGATATAAGAAATTATCTTTTTGAAGAGGGAGATTATGTGGGAATATGGCATGCAGAATCTCAAGATAAGCTTAAAATAAATGGAGACATAAGGGTTTTAAGTAAAAATTCATCTGGTGATTTAGTAATTACTAATGAAGTTAAGCATTATAATGAAGGTGTACCACAAGAGGATATTTCAACTCGTAGATTTAGAATTAAAAATAGTGGATTGGAGGAGGTAATTAATGAAGCTCCACAAATAGCACCTTTAGCACCTGTTGAAATAATAAGAGGAAGCACAGATTTTGAGCCATTAAATTATATAAAAAATGGAAAAATAACTGATGATTTTGATGAATTTACAGAGGATAATTTAGATTCAAAAGTTGTTTCAATAACTTATAGCCCTTTTGATACTTCTAAGGTAGGAGAGCAAATTATAGTTTATACTGTTACTGATAGTTGGGGAAAGTCTAATACTGCTGAAATGAGGTTAATTGTTAAATCAACAAATCCTCTTGATGAAAAATTTATAGAATTTAAAAATGGTGATGAAAGTTTATTTAAAATAAAGTTTGATTCTGTAAAAAATCAATTTTTAGTTGATGATTTAGATAATGTAAAAGATGAAGCTATAGATTTATCTGTATCATCATCTATATTTAAATTAAGGATATATACAAATGATGGTGTATTGCAAAAGACTTTAAATATTAAGGGAACTGATAATTTAAGGTCTATGTTAAAAAGATTTGATGGTTATCAATATGCTATAGGTGATTGTATAGAGTTATGGTCAAATAATCCTAAAAATATAGTTATTAGTGGTGTGGACAAAAATTCATCAAGTGAAGATGAAGGGGAAAATGGTGAAGATTATAGTGATGGAATTGATAATTCAGATTTTATGAAAAATGTAAGATTTGAAATAGGGGAAAGTACATTAACTTATATTTATAATGAAGCCCCAAGGTTTATAATAAATTCTTCTATTAATTTAGAAGTTAATAGAAATGGAAGTTTAAGTAGAGAGGAATTAATGGAAGGTTTAAGAGTGGAAGATGACCATGATGGAAATACTTTAAATGAAAAGGTTGTAATTGGCGATTTTGATACTAATACAATTGGAGAAAAGGAAATTGAATATAGTGTTGTGGATAGCTGGGGTAGAAGTTCTATGATAAAAAGAAAGATAACTGTTTATCCATATAGTCCTTTAGAATATAATTATATAACAATTAAAAATGATGAAACTGATGAAGTTATATTAACTATTAGATTTGATGATGAAAATAAACACTTTGTAGTAGATAAAATTGATAAAAGTAAAGTTCCAAGTAGGTTAAAGGAAAATGATAAGATATTTGAGTTTAAGCTTATTAAGGATAATAAAGCTGAAGGCTCTAAAATTAATGGAAATAATAGTGAAAGTGAAGAGGAAGTTATTATAAGTTTAACTAATTCTGATTTATTAAATAATGAAGTAGTTAATAAGATTAATAATTTATCATATAAAGGCTTTAGATATATTTCTTTATGGTGTTATGATTCAAAAGATGGAATATTTATATCAGGTAAATCAGATATTATTTTAAATGGATTTGAAAATGAAGAAAAGATGGAAAATACAAGATTTGAAATTAAATCTGAAGGGTTACAAGTTATATATAATGAAGCACCTGTAATTATAGGGTTAAATAAAATTTTATATGTATATAAAAATGATGATATAACTCAAGAAGTTGCAACTAATGGGATTGAAGTAAAAGATGATACAGATGAAATAAGTCTTAGCAGTATAGAAATTACTGATGTAGATGGACGTAAACTTAAAGGAGAAGATGAAAGTAAAGCTAAAGAAAAATTTAAGTTTAAAATTTTTAATAAAAGTAGTGATGATTATGTAGAAACTGATGAAATTAGGGATTTTATTTTAAATTATAAGGTTACTGATGCTTGGGGAAGAAGTGCTACTTATCAAAGGAATGTATCTGTAATATCAAAATCTGCATCAAATGATATTGAATTTTATAGTGCAGACGGCAATAATAAGTTGTTTTCTATTAATTATAATCCAATATCAAATATATTTGATGTAAAAGGTGGTATGGTTAATGAAGAGAATTTTGAAGAACAACAAAATGAAATTGTATTTAAGTTAACTGTATTTAATGTTGATGAAGAAAAGGTTGGTGAAATTCAATTAACAGAAGCAGAATCAAGGAATGTAGAAGAAATTGAAAAAAGGTTAGAAGATATTACTGTTTATGATGGATATTATTTTAGTTTATGGAGCAGTAATTTAGTTAGGTTAAGAATAAATGGATATATGACAGGAAATAATGAATTAGGTGAAGATGGAGATGGAGAGCAGGATTATTCTCAAACTATAACTAGTAATGATTACATTGATAATGTTAGATTTAATTTAACAGAAGATGGAATACATGTTATTTATAATAAGCCACCTAAAATAAGGTTTTTAAGTAATGATATTCTTACTGTATATGCAGGTGATCCTATTAATTACACAGAAAATATACAAGTTGTTGATGATAGGGATAATCCAGAAAATAATCATATTATTGATAATAATAAAATAAAGGTTAGTTTTATAGATAGCAATGAGGATGATGGCTCCACAGTTCAGGGAGATAATCTTGAAAGTAATGAACAGGATAATGGAAGGTTAAGTAACGGTAATGTTGAGGAAAAAACAGAAGAAGAGAAGTTTGTAGAGGAGGAGAAGAAGCATTTAAGGATAGGAAATAACACAGTTAGATTAACAGTTCAAGATAGCTGGGGAAGAGAAAGTAGCGTTGAAAGAAGTTTAATAATAAAAAATGGTGTTGATAAAAATACTATTATATTTAATGGTGAAAATGGAGAGATAATAAAAATTGGTTTTAATCATGAAAATAATAAATTAAATGTAATTACTTATAATAAGTCTTTTGGTAATGGGGGAGTTAGTGGTTATGTAAAAATTGCAGTATATAGACCAAATGAAAATGGTGTTGGGGCAACTGCTATTGTTCCACAAATAAGCATTGATGTATCACAAAGAGTTACAGATAGTACTTTACAAACTTTAAAGGATTATACATTTAAATATGGAGATTATTTTGAAATTTATCATGGACATCCAAATAGATTTTCTATAATAGGTAATGTAACTGATGAAAGAGAGAATTATACTGATGGTGTACAAAATCCAGAAAACTTACTTAATGTAAAATTTGAGATTACAAAAAGTGGATTAAAATCAATATATACTAATCCAGATGAAAATAATATAACAAATAATAAAGTTGTATTTGGTCCAGTTGCACCAGAAAAGTTTCCATTTAAAATTCAAATTGATTTTGAACAAAAAATGTTTAAAGTAGTTGATGTAACAGAAACAATGGTTTTATCAGATAGAAATGAAGTAGTTTATAAAATGGTTCTTATAGGAAGTGATGGACATATTAAAAAAAGAACAGAGTTTAATGGGCGTGAGGAAGGTTCAACATATATGTCCACTACTAATTCTAATAATGGAGAAAATGATAGGAATTGGAATAATGTTCCTTTTGAGTATAATGATTGTTTATATTTATGGCATATAGAACCAGCTAGGTCAATTATAAAAGGTAAAATAAAAAATGCAAGGGAAGATTATAGTGATGGTGTTAATGATATTGATAATATGAATAATGTTGTGTTTAGATTAACTCCTGATGGATTAGAATCTATATATAATGAAGGCCCTAAGATACATGGAGCTGAAGATAAGGATGTTTATCAAGGTGAAGAATTTGTTAGTGGTGAGGGTGTAACTTATACTGATGATTTTGATAATGGTCATTTAAGAACAAGTATTTCAGGTGATATTGTTAATACAAATCAATTGGGACCTTATACAGTAACTTATACTGCAACTGACCGTTGGGATAAAACTACAAGAGTAAATAGAAAAATTACAGTAAGACCTAATTTATATAAAAATATATTTAAAATATTTTCAGAAGTTAATAATATGCAAGAAGGTAATGAAACTATAAGTCAAAATGAAAGTATTAATTTAGAAGGTGATAATACTTTAAATATAATTAATTCAGAAAATGTTAATAGAAAATTAGCTTTTGAAATTGGATTTGATACAGTTAAAAATACATATAAGGTATTTAATCAAAGTAATGAAAAGTTGTCTGTAAATAATTTAAATGATGTTGCATTTACTATTGAAATTAAAGATTCAGAGGGAAATGAAAAAGCTAATATTACTTTAAATGGTAATGATAGAGGTACTTCTCCTAAATTAATAGAGCTTAATAAGTTGCAATATGCTGATGGGGATATTATAAGAGTATATAGAAGTAATTTATCTTGCATTGAAATTACTGGAACTATATTTGGTGATAAGCCAAGAGAAAATGACAATATGGATGATGATAATAAGTTAGATTATATGAAAAATACTGGATTTAAGGTAAGTAATGATGGATTAATAGCTAAGTATAATAAGGCGCCCAATATTGAAGGAGTTAGAAAGAACAGAACTATTAGCAAAGGTGTTATAGATTTATTAGCAGATATAAATGTAAGTGATGAAATAGATGAAAATATTTCTAAAGAATTTGTATTTGTATATGTAAATGATAATCTTGTAACACATTTAAATGAAAATCCTAATATATGTAATTATGATTTTAACAAATTAGGAACTTATAAAGTGGAATATAAACTTTATGATACTTGGGGAAGGGCAACTCTTAAAGAAGCTAGCATAAATGTGGAATCAAAGGTAAGAGAAAATGAAATAGAAGTTTATGGGGTAGATGGAAATTTATCATTTAAAATTATTTTTGATACTAATGAAAATAAGTTTGTATTAAGAGGAAGTGATATATTACAAAATGAAACAAGTGATGTTTATAAGTTAAGTGAAAATAATTATTTTGAGATGGTTTTAAGAGATTTAAGGGGAAATGAAAAAATTAAAGTGATTTTAAATGGTGATAATGAGCATGATGAATTACAGTTAGCAAGTTTAAATAATGTATCGTTTAGCAAGTATGACACTATAAGTTTAAAAGGAGAAACATCTACAACTGTAAGAATTATAGGTGGTGTTATAATTGAATCTAATGATGAAAATAATATATATAGTGAAAAGTATTTAAATGGATTTGGAGATATTCAAAATTATTCTAATGTTAGATTTAAGATAACAGATGATGGTCTTAAGGAAATGACACCAAAACCTTTAAGTGTAACTGGTGTAGATAATTTAACTATAAAAAGGGGGGATACTTTAAATCTTTTAAGTGGAATTATTGTAAACGTTAATGATGATAATAATGAGGATTATACAATTAGTATAGATGAAGTAGTAACTGAAGTTAGTGATGTGAATTTTAGTGATGAAGTAATTGAAAATGGAACAGAAAATCAAGATAAGACACAATTTAAAAAGTTAAGGGAAGGGGTTTATATTGTAAAATATATTATTTCAAATAGCTGGGGAACTAAAGAAGTTATTAATAGGAGAATAACAGTTTTACCTAGAAATAATTTGGAAAATATAAAGCTTAATGTAAGAGATGATAATAGAAATAATATACTTATAATAAGTTTTGATTCAATACAAAAAAAACTTAGAGTATTAGATTATGAGCTTAATACTAGTATTAATTTTATTGATAAAAATCAAGTGTTTGAAATAAATGCTTATGATACTGTGGGAAAGAACTTGGGAACTATTGCATTAAGAGGAAATCAACTGATTGATAATTCTATAATAAGTAAAATTAATAATTTTTCTTATGAAGAAGGTTATGCTTTGAGTATATGGGCTAAGGAGCCAAGGGAAACTTTAGAGTTGCAAGGTGAAATAATAAATAGTGAGCAAAATAAACTTGAGGGTTTATCAAGTAAGGATAAAATGGAAAATGGAAGATTTGAGATTTTATCTAATGGATTAAAGTATGTTTATAATGAAGCACCTAAGATAATAGGTGGAGATGATCCTATTCCATATTATAAGGGAAGTTTATTACTTGTTCCAAGTGATATAGAAGTTACTGATGATCATGATAAAATAAGTAGAAATGAAGTAACTATAAATGATGATGAAGTTGATTATGATACATTAGGAATACAAAATATAACATATATTGCTGAAGATTCTTGGGGTAGAAGTGCTACAAAGCCAGGAAGTATTGAAATTAGATCTGCCATGGATAGTAATATAATAAATATTTATTCTATTGATGGAATAGAAGGAGTTTCTATAAGCTTTGCTAGAGATAATATAAATAATCAAAATAAAATTATGGTTAATACTAATGAAGAATTAAATACTACTTTTAATCCAAATAGCTTAAGTGATATTTTTGCAACTATAAAAATTTATGATTTTAATGGTAATGAATTAAAATCCATAGAGATTTTGGGTAACGATAATGCAACTACTATAAAAGAAAAGTTATATAATGAGGAAAGTGGAATACAAAATTTTATATATGAAGATGGGCAGTATATTGCTATAGAAAATGTAACTGAATTAAATAAAATGTGTATAAAGATATTAGGAACTGTTGTAAATAAAGAAATTGATTATTTTAATGGAGTTACTAATATTGATAAAATAAAAAATGTTAGGTTTAAGTTTACTGATTTAGGATTAGAAGCAGTATATAATAATGCACCAGTAATACAAATAGATGAAAAAGTTAAATTAAATGGTATTATTGTTGAAAATAGAAATGAAGAAGTATTTGATGGGATTAAAGGAGATGATTTTAATTATTTAAGGGGAGTAAAGATTTTTGATGACCATGATATTTTAACTAAGAGTAATGTAAAAGTTATTTGGAATCCATCTAATAATGGTGAAGAAATTAATTTAAATAAATCTGTAGGTAAAGAAGATGAAATTGAAAAAGTTAAAGATGAAGTAATTGTAGAAGGTGAGCAAAGGGTAGGAAGAAATGTTTTACATTATATAGTAACAGATTCTTGGGGAAGAAGTAATACTGCTGAAAGAATAGTAAATTTGAAAAATGGTATCTTTGAAGATAAAATTAAATTTGGATTAAATGATAGATTGAATTTAAGTTTTATTAAAGATACTAGTGATGAAAATAGTGTTAAATTAAATTTTACAGTTAATAATAGTTTGGAATATTTTGCATCTAGTAATTCTAATTTTAAATATTATGGAATAAAGGTATATGAACCTAGAGAGGGAACAACAGCAGGTAGTTCCAGTGATTATACTCTTACTCAAAACTTAGAGTTAATGGGAAGTGCTAGACCAAGTATTCAAGTTTTAGGAGCACTTCAAAATATGAAGATTCCGTATAATACAATAATTGAAATTTACGCAGGACATCCACAATATTTTTCTATTAATGGACCAGTTAGAAATGCTGCTGAAGATTACTCTGATTTTGTTCAAAATCCAGAAAATATTGTAAATACTGTGTTTAAAATTACTGATTCTGGATTAATGGCAATTTATGTGGAGCCAGAGGTTGATAAATTAAATGTAAATGAAAATCTAATAGAATTAGTAGCACCAGAAAAAATACCTATTAAGATTAAAATTACTCCAAATGGAAATAATGGTGGTAGTATTGCTGTAGTTGATAAAAATACAACTTTACTTGATAGTACAGTATCAACTACTGTATTTACAATGGAGTTAAAAAGTGAACAAGGAAATAGGAAACGATTAATTACCTTAAATGGAAATCAAAATGGAAATGATGCTAGTGTTTTAAATCAATTTAATGACTTTAATTATGTATATGGTGACACGTTAACTATGACTCATAGAACACCTAAAAAATTGCTTATAAAGGGTAATATAGAAGGAGCAAGAGAAAATTATTATGATGGTGTAGATAATAGTTTGAACTTACTTGAAGCTGTTTTTAAATTAACACCAAATGGCTTAGAAGCAATTTATAAATCAGCACCTAGAATAATGGGAGTAATGGATAAAAAAGTATTAAAAGGTACAGAAATAAATTATGAAGAACTAAAAAGAAGTGTAACAGCAGATGATAGTATTGATGGACCACTTACTAACCAAATAGAATTTGATTATTCGGATGTAAATGTTAATGTTGTTGGTTTATATGAAGCTATATATACAGTTACTAATAGTAATAATCGTACTGCTAGAAAGTCAAGTACAATAATTGTATATGATATGCCCAAAATTGAATCAACTAATAAGACGATAATAGAATTAGATTCAATAGATAATAAATCAGAAGCTATTAATGAATATTTAAAGAAAGCTGTAAGGGCAACTGATGAAGATGATTCTCTTTATGAAAGAGAAACTATATTAGAACTTTTAAGCAATGATGTTAATCCTAGCATTGAAGGTAATTATAAAGCAAGGTATAGGGCAACTGATTTATATGGAAATTCAACAGAAAAGGAAATAAATATACAGGTTGTTAGAACTATAAATGTAACTGTACCTACTAAACTTCCATTTCAAATAGTAACAAACTTAATACCAAATGAAGATGGAAGTCAAGAAAATGATCAATTTGTATCTGGAGTACTAAAAATAAAGAATAATAATACTAGTCCAGTAAGAGTTAAAGTTGAATCATTTGCTAAAAAAGTTAATTCTGGTGAACTTGAAATTGTAGGACCAAATTCTTGTGATTGGGATAACATGAATGAACAAGATTCCATGACAAAAATAGCATTGGGTATTTATATAAAGGATAAATCTTTAACTCAGTCAAATTATAATGAACCAAGCAATCCTTTATGGTTATCAACAAATAAACAAAATAGTAATACAGGTAATCCAGATTTTCCAGAAGACTCAGAAGAGCCAAGTTTAAGAACTGGAACAATTGAAGAGTTTATTGGAGATAATGTTAATGTGATAAACAAAGAGTTAGGTGTATTACCAGCTAAAGAAACTGGAAGTGATACACCAAAAGAAGCTAGTATAGGTTTTACAAGTAAACATGGTAAAAATTTTATTGGTGGAAGTGTTACAGGAAAATTTGAATTAATATTTAAATTTGAATAATTCATTAAAAGTATGGGGATGTCGCATTAATAATAAATATTACAATATATTGTTGTTGATTTTTATTTTTTTAAATAATATTAAACAATATATTGTATATAAAAGTTTTAGTGCGACAGCCACATCTTTTTTTTATGGGAAATTATAAAAATTTGAATTTGTAAAGCTAGTTATATCAATTGATTTAAAGCTAACAAAAGATTACTTTGTGCAATTAGATATGGATATTTGAATAAAACAAGTTATAATTGCGTACAAAATATAATATAAAAATAAAAAAAATAAAAAAATTGTTGACAAGGTTAGTATTATAGAATATAATGATAATTGTTCAAGAGGTTAGTTATTCAGAAATAACTAAAATGAAATATGCGGGTATCGTATATCGGTAATACTCCA
>ULWV01044640.1_pt1 | contig 10710 bp, 9 predicted proteins | sample 1960651 | NCBI WGS metagenome assembly ULWV01 (sample SAMEA4835820, study PRJEB28245) | human gut metagenome | biome: gut microbiome; material: fecal sample | place: Denmark | collected 2008
AATATGCTAATAGATATGAATAAAGACAGAGCCTTAAGAGCAGAAGCTTTTTCAAGGGAGATATTTTCCCTAGATCAAAATAGCCAGTTATATGAAGCTGAACAGAAAGGTATTGAAAAAGGAAAAGCTGAAGGCATTGCTCAAGGAAAAGCCGAAGGGATTCAGGAAGGTCAAATTACTGAAAAACTTGCAATAGCTAAAACTTTATATTCATTAGGTCAAACTAAGGAATTTATAGCTAAAGCTACGGGGCTTTCTTTAGATGAGCTTGATAATATATTAAAATAAATAATTTAATGAAAATAAAACGATAGTATTAATTTGCTATCGTTTTGTTAAAAAGATTTAATTGTAAAATTAATTTTTTTCTTTATGTTCTTTATATTGAAGCTTAATAAAAGCAATTAAAGCTGCACATCCATTTAATCCATTAAGGAATCCAGAAATAAATAATCCGGCACCTTGAATCATAAAGCATACTGCCCACATAAATGATGATATAGAAAATGATAGCTTAAGCCATTTAACACTAATGCCATCAATCATTACTGCAACAGAATATTCAAAATTTGCGATTATTGGTAAGAAACTATACCAGTGGATTTCATCCATACCCTTCCATGGTGTAAAGGTATTTTTCCCAAATAAAGCACAATATCCGCCAAAAATGACTCCAATAGCTATCAAGATTAGATTAATAATTTTAGTATTTTTATTAAAATATACTAAAATATTTCTTGTAATGGAAATTATTTCTTGGATTATACTTGAAAATGCGTTAGAAATAAATTCGCCAATGCCTAATAAAATATGTCCTAAAACCTGTACTAATAAAATCTTTTTTTTACTTTGAAGACAAGCTGAAAAAATGAAAATAATGATTGCAAGCGATGAAAAAATTGTAGACATCCATCCCCAAAAACTAGTTGGGAAAACTTGATCAATAAATCCTAAAATCATAAAATCCTCCTTAGTTGATTTAATTTTAGCATAAAGAATAAAATAAAAAAAGGCGTTATCCACACCTTTTCAATAAAAGTACAAAAAACAAAAAAGAGTTTTTATACCATAGTCTGAGAATTTATTCGGTTCTCTGGTAGAAACGTAATCACCATATTTGATTACTTATATGTTATTAGAACTACGGCGACAATTATATCACAAAAAAAATATTTGTCAACAACTTTTTTATTTTTTTATTATTCTCAAAATGAGCATATAAAAATTATGTAATGTGTCTTTAAAACAAAGCTTTTATAATGTATAATTATACTATAGAGTGTATTTTGTAAAAGATAACTGGAAATAATAAACAAAAAACTTGACAACTATTAATTATTTTGTATAATATAATTGCATTTAGTTAATGCACACAAATTTAATATTATAGTGTAAAAGGCAAAGCAGTAGAAATGCTGTGACGCAAAGCTATAGGGTCTTTAAATGAGATAGCCAGTTGTCAATAAAAGTAAGTAAACTATTATTGGCAACTTTTTTTATGCTAGGAGGTGAAAAGATGCCCCAAAAGAACATATATGTTAAAGATATTTATGGTCCTAAAAAGAAGAAAAAGAAAAGACTTATAATCTCGCTATGCTTCACTGGTATCTTAGTCACTTTGATTGTTATTTTGGCATATTTTGGTCAAAATGTTGGATCATTTTCAATTAAGCTTGGCGATGATTTAACATCAAGGCAAATTTTTATTTCTGAAAAAGAAGATTTTTCTTGGTATGATTCAAGACTCGAGGCTGCGTCTGTTAAAGAAGCTAATGTCATTATGTATCCCTTTATTAAAGCAAAAGAATGTAGAAATACTGATGGATCTAGAATTTGGGAAAACAATTCTTATGTTTCATATACCTTTTATTTGAAAAATATGGGGCGTGAAATAGTTAATGTTATGCAACAATGCTCAATTACAGGTAAGAACGATGGTCTTGAATTAGTAACTTGGCTTGAATATTTTGAGGATGATAATGAAGGAATAGTTTATCAAGGTGGAAATGTACCGGATAAAGCATCTGATCCCTTTTTTGAAAGATATCCTGATCCCAAATTATATGATCTTGAAAATAACATTGCCTATGAGAATAAATTTTATGACTTGCATCCTGGGGATGTTAAAAAGTTTACTTTAATTACTTGGGTTGATTCCCAAGACCCTGACTTAAGCGAAGAAATCCTTGGTGGTACAATTAGATTTGAGATTTATTTCTCATTATTCAGAAGGTGATAATATGAGACGAAAAATTATTGTATTATCATTATCTATTATTTTGCTAATTGGTACAGCTGTAACGGCGACATATGCAGCATATCTTAAAGGTCTTACAGCTTCAGTTGGTAACCTTGAAATGAGTCTTTATAAAGATAATTATTCTTTAGTTTCTATCGATGGAGTAAATTTTAGTGAGAATCTTGGCAATGATGAAATTTATAAAGCAGTTGTAGCTTCTTCAAAGGGATATACAGTTGGCGCTGATGGTAATTTCTATGATGGAATGAAATTGGTTGAAACATCTGATGATTTTGTTAAAACTGAACTCAAAAAGATAAGCTTAAGCCCAATAACATCCTCAGATGGAATTATCTTTGAGAGGGTAAGCTATAGTGGAATTAATCAAAGTGTAGATGTTGCCAGCGGTGCTTATATAAGCTTTGACTTATATTTTAAAGCTAATGTTGATACACCATTTGATTTATGCTTTAATACCGAGGCTAATAATTATGATGCATCTAAGCAAGTTCTTAATATATCATCTGATTATTTAGAACTTAATTCTAATCAAGCATTTAGCTTGAAAAGTGGATTTGAAGCATATGATGAATTAGGCAATATAACTTATTATAAGAAAGATACTAAAGGCTTTAAAATTCGTCCTAGTGACGCAATGAGATTTTCGACTATTGTAGAAGATAAAGCCAAAATATATGAGCCTTCAATTGGCATTGGCTCTTATGCAACATCACTAGATAGTGAATTGTATAATGATTCATATAAGTCCATAGCTTCTAGATTTGATAGTAATAAGAATGCATCTTATACTTATAGTGTAAATCAAGGAGCGAGTTTTAGTCCAATAAATTATGATGCATGTCCTTCAAGTTATCAAAGCTTTGACTTGCTTGACTCATTACAAATTGTATCATTTAAACAAAAGGACGAAATAAAAAAAGTCAAATTTAATTTTTGGCTTGAAGGCTGGGATGCAGATTGCTTCGAAGGTATCCAAGGAACAAATATAAATATTTCATTATCATTTAGAGGTATGCAAAGCATTGATTCTTATAGAATTAATTACCATGATGGTGATAATGTTACAAGTGTTGATTATCTTAGTAGTGCCCTTTTAAATACAGTACCATATAATATACCTTATAAAAAAGGTAAAAAGTTTATGGGGTGGTATTTAGAAGAATCGTTTGACACCTTATTTGATCAAAGTGCATTAAGTACTGATCAAGTAGGAGACGTGTATGCCAAATGGCAATAATAAAATAGTTAAAAAATAAAGGAGAAATAGAATTATGAAAAAAAGTTTAAGAAGAAAATTAATTATGTCTGCTGTAGCAGTAGGAGCTGCAGCTGTAGGAACTACTGCATCAACATATGCATGGTTTGTATCTAATAATACAGTAACAGCAAGTGAAATCAATGGTAGTGTTGTTGAATCAAATGCTAACCTATTCATTTTAAACGGGGAAAATTATGGACAATCAACAAATCTTAATATAAGTGGTACAAAACTTTCTCCAATTGCTATAAAGAAAAATAGCGAAGTTGATAATTTTGTAACTAGTGATGGAACTGTTGTTTCTGTGTCAGAAGGAAATACTCCATATGTATCTTTTGAGTTGAAATTTAAAACAACTGGAATTAAAGAAAATGAATCATACTCATTAAATATTAGTAGTGTTACAGCTAGTGCTACAACTCAAAGTACATATACAGCTGTTGCTACTGCAGGTGGTCTTACAAAAGGTCAACAAGTAAAGGGTAATGTTACAGAGTCTTTGATTTTATCATATTCTGCTGATGCGGCAATTACACCAACTACTGTAAAGGCATCTCAAAGTTTAAATTTAAATACTGATTCCTCAGAAACACAAGGAAATGCTAAGGAGTATTACAAAGCTGTTACTGGGAATGACGTATTATCTGGATGTGAAACTATCACAGAAGGATTTGGAGCAGATGGCTATAAGGCATTAGATACTAATAAAGATGGATATGCAGTAAAAAGTAATATTTTATCAAATACAGATGAGTTTAGCGTTTATTTCGTAGTATGGTTAAATGGTGACGATGAAAAATGCTTTGATGCAATTGCGTCTCAAGCATGGAAATTATCACTAAATTTCAAATTAGTTAAAACAACTACAAGCGAATAGTATTACTCTATAAATTTTAGCGAAAGGAGCATACCATGGAATATTTCTTAAAAAAAATATGGTTATCAGCTATACTTAGTATTTTAGTGTTAATAACCGGTGTTACATCAACATATGCTTGGTATGCTATGACTCGTACAAATAATGTAGAAGATTTTAATTTTGATATCAAAGGTGGAAATTCACTTGCAATTTCCACCAATGGTATTGATTTTCAAGATTCTTTATCATCACTGGATGTAAAAAAAGCAATTCTTCAAAAAAGAGGAATAGATGCTTCCGGTTTAAGTGATGATAAGGTTAACTCTTTATTAAATATTGTCCTAGATCCTGTAACTCCTAAGGATTATACTTCCTTAGATAAAGGATTTCAGTATGTAGATAATAAAGATGCATCTGATTATAAATACATATCATTTGATATTTATCTTGCTTCTAATAACGATAATAACGAAGAAGCTACGTCTGTCAGGCTTTCAACAATTAATCCCGTTAAAGCATCTGATAAGTATGTAAGCTTTGATGGTGAGAATGTTAATGATGAAACATCACTTGGCAAAATATCAGATGGTGTTAAAATGAATGTTGCAAATGCAATGAGGCTTGCTCTTACAACATATGATGCTTGTTTATATAGTGATATTTTAAATTCTAGCAATAATCCACATACCACTATTTATTCTATAGGAGGAAATGCTCCTAATGTAAAGAATAATGTATATAATTTTGGTGGAATTAATACAGAATATAATTTGGCAGTAGATTTATATAATCAAAGAAGTGAAAATAAAATATCAATTCCCCAAAATGAAAGAAATGATCTTGATTATGATACAACTGAAATTATTTCTTCAAATGATGGTTTATATTCAGGTATGATGAAAAAAATGACAGTGTATTTGTGGCTTGAAGGATGGGATGCAGATTGCATTACTGAACTTCAAGGTGAAGCATTTACATTTGAGCTTGGTATGTCATCAAGTATTTAAAAAATAAAATGCGTTTTTATAATGCTATTTTATGTTAATGTTTTAAAATGATTTTATTTGTGTTAGAATATTAACATAAGATTGAAGAGAGGTATATATATGCAAGAAAACACTACCAAAGAATTAAAAACTCCGATGACTACTAAACAAAAAGTTTGGTTTGGAGTAAAAATCGCTTTAAACGTTGTATTTTATATATTAATTTTATTGGTACTTTTATTTTCTATTTCAAATATTAGAGCTAAAAACAAAAATGATCAAATTCCTAATATTTTTGGAAAAGGTTATTTAAATGTACTTTCTGATTCAATGACTGGTGATAATAAAGACTCATTTAATACAGGAGATATGATTATTGTAAAAATCGCTAACAAGAAAAATATTTCAAAACTTGAAGTGGGTAATATTGTTACATTCTATGATTATCGTCTTGCATCTAATAAGGGAGCCGGTTCAGCATTAGATACCCATAGAATTGTTTACATTGATAAAACAAACAATGATTCATATGTATATTACACAGTTGGTGATAAGATTGCTAAACAGTTAAATTTTGATGCATCCAAATTAAATGCTGATAATTATTTGACAATATTAAATAGTCTAGGAAGTAATAATTATCAAGCCTTTGGATCTACAGAGATTCGTGGTATTTATTCTGGAAAATGGTCTGGTTTTGGTAAAACTATTCAGACTATAAATAATCATTTTATTGCGATTATTATTGTACCAGTTGCTATTCTATTGGTTTTTGAAATTGGTGTTTTAGTTTTAAATATAATGCGTGCAAGAGAAGAAAAGTTAAAACTTGAAATGAAAGAAACTAGTCAAGAGCTTGCAAATCAAGAGACTATTTCTGCAGATGAAAAAGAAAAGCTTAAGGCAGAACTTCGTGCAGAGCTTTTAAAAGAAATGCTTAAAGAATCAGATAATGAAGAAGAATCAAAAGAAAAAGAAGAAAACAAATAATTGATTAGATTAAATTTTAGTAAGGAGGATTAAATATGGCTGAGTTTTCAAAATATTTTATAAGCTTTTTAAAGAAATTCTTTGAAAATTTTCTTGATTGGTTTAAAACCTTATTTAGTCTTTTTTCTAAGATATTCTATTCATATCCTAAACAATATATAAATGATATTATAACATCTTGTGTTAATAATGAAAATTTTAAAGTATTAGATTGGATTGTTCTTGTATTAGTATCAATTGTTTTAGTTATTTTCTTTGGCTTAGTAATTGTTGTTATTTTTCAGTTCCTACGTAAGTATATAAGATTTAGAAAGCGTGAGATTGAAAAAGATGAGCTTGTTGATGAAATAGCAGTTTTAAATAATCGTGTTTTTGATTTAGTTGAGGAAAAAAATAAGATTTTAGCTTTACGTATTAATCAAATTGGTGGTACTGAAGCCTATGCAAGACAGGCTGATATGGAAAGAGGAACTTCATCTCTTAAAGGTAAAAGACCTGCTCTTCAATCTGATTCACGTTTCGTTAAGCTTACACAGGTTGATAAAGACTATGAAATTTCATCTGAATTCACGGTAATGCAATCAAGCGATATGGTTAATTTACCTGAGCTTATTGATAGATTTATTAAATACAGTGCTTCTCAGCTTCATCTTTATTATACAAAAGAGATTATTGCTAGATTTTTTGCAGGAATGGCCACTTCAAAGGTTTTAATTTTGGAAGGTATTTCTGGTACTGGTAAAACTTCCCTTCCTTATGCAATGGGTAAATTCTTTAACAAGGAAACATCTATTATTTCTGTTCAACCATCATGGCGTGATCGTGCAGAATTGCTTGGCTATTTAAATGAATTTACAAAGAAATTTAATGAAACTGATTTCTTAAAAGCTGTTTATCAAGCAGGTTATTCTGATAAACCTAATTTTATTGTTCTAGATGAAATGAACCTGGCTCGTATCGAGTATTATTTCGCTGAATTCCTATCAGTTATGGAAATGCCAGATGTTCATGAATGGAAAATTGATTTAGTTCCTGCTTCTGAGCCAGGTGATCCTAAGCTATTAATTAATGGTAAGCTATTTATTAATCAAAATACTTGGTTTATTGGTACAGCTAATAAGGATGACTCAACATTTACAATTACTGATAAGGTATATGACCGTGCAACCCCAATTGTAATTAACAATAAAGCGGAATTAATTGATTGTGATTATACTAATAATGTACAGATGACATTTGATTATCTTGACGAGTTATTTAAAAAGGCTCAAGCTGAGATTACTATGTCAACTAAGGTTATGGATTCATTTAAAAAAGTCGACGAGTATATTCAACAAAACTTCAAGATTGCTTTTGGTAACCGTATTATGAAGCAAATTAAATTATTCGTTCCTGTATATGTTGCTTGTGGATTTACAGAGGTTCAAGGTCTTGATTATATGTTGGCTAATAAGATTTTACGTAAGTTTGAATCATTAAATTTATCTTTCCTTCATAATGAGCTTGATGGATTAATCGAACTTCTAGATAAATTATTTGGAAAGAATTCCTTTAAAGTATCAATTGAATATATTGAAGATTTAAAGAAAATGATGTAGGTTAGGATGTGATATTATGGCTTTAGAGGTTTTAAAACCAACTGAAGAAGAGTTAAGTGATAAGGCCGTTTCGCAATTCTATGAAGCATTTTATTCTTGTATTGAAAATGCAAAATCACCTTTGGGTGATTTTCTTTTTAATGAATTGCAGCAAGGCGAAAAAACAATATATAATAAAACAGTTCGCGAAACAAAGATTTTTGATGGAAACTTTCTAGATGTTGTTATAGGGGCATATCCAAGCTTGTTAAAAATATGTCGTGATCCTAAAAAGACACTTGCTTATATGCAAGAGGTTGTAGCAATGGAAAAGGCTAAAAAGGTTGATTCAGAATCGATTAGACATTTAGCCTCTCATACCCAATATATACGTGATATAAATGAGCAAAATGAAGTTATTCCGTCAAAAATATTATCTACATATGCGGAAGATAATATTGGTATTTATGAAAACCGTTTTATTAAAAGTTTAATCAATCGTGTGATTGTTTTTTTAGATACAAGATTAAAGCTAATGGATGAAAACCTAGAATCAATTAGTGCTGATGAAATTAGGTATAAAAATAATATTAAGTTATCACATCGTAAAATCGATTTAGAAATGAATATAAAAATATCTAATGAAATTTTGGATGAAACGCAAAAGGCAAGAGAGCTTTTTGACAAAACAAAGAATGCTCTTGATAAGTACCGGGCATTAAAAGGAACAGGATTATATCAAGCTGTAGCTAAGCTTAAAGATGTTGTACCTCCAATTATGAAAACTAATATAATTCTTCATAATCCTGATTTTAAGATTGCTTATAATTTATGGCTTTATATTGACCGCACAACTGAGGTAGGTTATAATGTTCAATCTGATGAGAAAACTAATGATGACGATGATGTAATTCTTAATGATTTTAATCATATTGGAGTTTTTCTTATTAATGATTTGATGCATCAAAGAGGAATCCGAACATTAGAAGCCTTTGATGGCGAAAAAAATGTTCGTGAATTAAAACATGATGATATTACTAAATATGAATTAGAACCTAAAGATATTAAATTATCCCACCAAGAAATATCTGAGTATCTATTGAGTCGGATATCAGAAATATTTGAAGAAAAATATAAAGAGTCATTGTCTCAAGGTTTAAGCTATGAAATGAGTGTTAAGCGTGTTTTCAGGGAAATGATTGATGTTTTGAACCGTATTTATCCTAATTTATTTGGGGTTAATACAGAAGATATGAAAAAAACACCTGAGTTGCTTGAAATATTAAAACGTAAACAACGTGTTATGAAGCTTATTAGAGAGCAAAAACAAATTGATTTAAATAAAATGGATAGAGAAACTCAGACTTTAGATACAAATATAAAGAATCTTGAAGATTATTTAAAACGCCAAGAGGAAAGACAAAAAGAAAGAGAAAGAAAAGAAGCTATCCGTCTTGAAAAGCTTCGCCTTCAAGAAGAAAAGCGTAAGGCTCGTGAGGAAAAACGTAAAGAAGCAGAAAGACTTAAGGCTGAAAAAGAAAGAATAAAGGCAGAGCAGGAAAGACTTAAGGAAGAAGAAAGATTAAAGAAAGAGGAAGAAGAAAGACTAAAAAAAGAAGAAGAAAAGCGTACTGAAGAGCAAAAAGAAGAATTACCTGTAGAACCGTCTTTATTAGATGAAAAGACAAAAGAAACATCTAAGCCGGATGATGAATATGCTAAATTAAAATCAAGAAAATCGCAAACAACAATAAAAAATAAATATCTTGAGGATTTAGATGAAGATGTTGTTTTAAGATATAGTGAGGACGAATTAGTTGAAAATAATCGTGAAAATTTTGCATATGATGAAGATATTGATAATGATGTTATAATTCGCTTTGATGAAAATGAAGTAATTGAAAATATTCTTGTAAAGGAACAAGCTGCTAAAAAAGCTAAGGCGTTAGCTAGAAGCAATATTAAAGATTCTAAGGGAATATCTAAAGATAAAACAAAAAAGGTTCCTAAAGGAAGAAAGTCTATTTATATTGATGATGTTAAAAGAGGACATAAACCTTTGAGAAAAAATAGAGTGAATAAACATGCACATTAAAAAAATAATAAGTATAATAATTACATCTATTTTAAGCTTAATTGTTGCGGGACTTTTGATTATATTAATAAAAAATACAATAGCATTAAAAAATAATCAAATTTCATCTTTTTTTGGTTATTCAATATCTTATGTTCCAACAGAATCAATGGAACCCACAATTAATCCGGGAGAAACGGTTTTAATAAAAAAAGGTTCAATTAAAGATGCTAATATTGGTGATATAATTGTTTACTACGATGGTGAACGTTACATCATTCATCGTGTCACAAGAATTTTAGAAAATGGAAATTTAAAAACAAAAGGTGATAATACATATACTAATCCTGTTGAGGACTCTTTGCAAATTGATGAAAATATGTATTATGGTAAGTATATTAAAACGGTAAATTTCTTAAATTTTACTAGCATCTTTAAAAATAAAAATTTCATTTTTCCAATTTGTATATTAATATACGTTGTTATTCTTATCTCGGAGGGGATTTCAATTGCTAAAACAATTAAAAAGAAAAATGATGAGAATATAAAGAAGATGCAAGAAGAGCATAATCTTAAAATGCTTAAAGAAACACTTCGTGAAGAAGTAAAAAAAGAAATATTAGATGAAATAAATAAAAATGCCCTCAAAAAGTAATTTAATACAATTAAGATGTTATCTTTTGGTAGCATCTTTTTTGTTATTAAA
>ULWV01052513.1_pt1 | contig 10656 bp, 10 predicted proteins | sample 1960651 | NCBI WGS metagenome assembly ULWV01 (sample SAMEA4835820, study PRJEB28245) | human gut metagenome | biome: gut microbiome; material: fecal sample | place: Denmark | collected 2008
TCGGGGTATCGTCCGGTGTGGAGATGATGAGGATATCTCTGATTCCTGCGTTCATCAGCACGGATAACGGATAATAGATCATTGGTTTATCATAAATTGGTAAAAGCTGTTTGGAAGTTACCTTAGTGAGCGGATACAGTCTTGTGCCGCTTCCGCCGGCAAGTATGATTCCTTTCATATGCTCTCCTTTTCTCATCTGTTTTTGGGCACACTACGCCCTATACTGGGGTCATTATAGCATAAATGCCTTTTCTTTTAAAGGTACTTCCTCTTATAATTCTCTTAAAAAACATGAAGATTTTTGTGGATTTTTTATAATTTCCCCATATTTCACATCATACCTATGATGTTCGCTGTCCGTTTCCCTCTGCAGACATCTGTTTTTCCTTCTGACTCTTTTCTTAACTGCCCTTGCACCTTCTTCGACATTCATTTCCCTTTGCAGTTCTATTCTTAAATATTCTTATAGACTATCCCTTTGTTTAAGAAAATTCGCTGAAATCATACCACAGGACCATACTTAAAAACCGGAACTTTTCCCAATTGCAAATCTTATAAAAATATGTTAGAACCTATATTATATTTTTTTCTGGAGGATGTATCTACATATGAATAATCGTCTTTTCAGCCGGAACGACCTGGTGCGCCTGATCATCCCCCTGATCGTGGATCAGTTTCTACAGGTCGCCGTCGGTCTTTCCGACTCCATCATGGTCGCCCGGGTCGGGGAGGCAGCCGTCTCTGGTGTTTCCTTGGTCGACACGGTCATGCTTCTCATCATCAATATCTTCACGGCTCTCGCCACCGGCGGTGCGGTGATTGCCGGACAGTATCTTGGAAGAAAAGATCCGAAAACCGGCTGCGAAGCGACCGCCCAGCTTTTTAACTTCACATTCCTGTTCTCGATCTTTATTATGATTCTCGGCTACCTCGGACAGAACGTGATCCTGTACCATGTATTCGGAAAGATCGAGCCGGAAGTCATGAAGGACAGTCGTACCTACCTGCTGATCGTTCTGTCTTCCATCCCGATGATCGCCATGTACAACGCGGGAGCCGCGATCTTCCGTGCTATGGGAAATTCCAATATCGCCATGAAGACCTCACTACTCATGAACTCCATCAATGTATTCGGAAACGCACTTTTAATCTTCGGATTCCACCGCGGTGTCGAGGGCGTTGCGATCCCGACGGTCGTGTCCCGAGGTGTTGCCTGCGTGGTGATTCTTATTTTGTTAAACAACCAGAAACATGAACTTCACATTTTGCACCCATACCCGTTTAAGATCAAGTGGAATGTGCTGAAAAAGATCCTCTATATCGGAATTCCGAACGGCCTGGAGAACAGTATGTTCCAGCTTGGAAAGATCGCCGTTTTAAGTCTCGTCTCCGGTCTCGGAACCGCATCCCTGGCAGCGAACGCGGTCGGCAATAATATCGCGAACTTTGCGATCCTGCCCGGCATGTCCTTCGGCTTTGCACTTCTCACGGTCTGCGCCCAGTGCGTCGGCGCGGGAGATTTCGAGCAGGTAAAATATTACACAAAGCATATGATGCGCGTGGAGTATCTCTGCCTGATCGCATCAAACCTCATCGTGATCCTGGCGCTGCCGTTTATCCTGTCGGTCTACAATCTCTCCGACGAGGCCGCCCAGTATGCAAACGATATTATCCTGTATCATGCTGCCTGCGTTGTGACGATCTGGCCGCTGTCCTTCACGCTGCCGAATACGCTGCGCGCCGCGGCGGATGTGAAGGTCACCATGGTGCTCTCCATCATCTCCATGTGGGTGTTCCGGTTTGGTTTCAGCTACCTGCTGACCATGGTGTTCCATATGGGAATCTTCGGTGTCTGGGTTGCTATGACCATCGACTGGCTTGTCCGCGGAATCTTCTTCGTCTGCAGGTACAGGAGCGGGCGGTGGCAGAAGATTATTTTCTCATAAAGAGAATGTGCCTTTTGTGAAATAGGGAATTTCTTGGAATTTCCCATTTTTCAAGTCGAACGTCCATGAGACTTGACACGTAATTCTGGTCAGCGCAAGCTTACATATTCTTTACAGAATCACTGCGCATCCTCGCGGAGCGTCTCTCTCAGTCGGAGACCTAACTCCCACTGAGACTAATTTGTTATGACTCACCACCTGAAGAGGCGGGAGTCTTCTCGACTGAGGTAAAAAATACCTTCGAAGATCATTTCTGGTCCTCGAAGGTATTTTTTAATTAGTTCTCATTCATCTTCGCAAGCTTCGCCGCCTGATCCGCCGCAATAAGGCTGTCGATCAGCTCCTGAATATCGCCGTCCATGATGGCATCGATCTTATAGAGTGTCAGCTTGATCCTGTGGTCTGTCACACGTCCCTGCGGGAAGTTGTAGGTACGGATCTTCTCGGAGCGATCACCGGTACCGATCTGGCTGCGGCGCTCTGCCGCCTCCTCATTCTGGCGTCTCTCCAGCTCCATATCATATAACTTGGAACGCAGTAAACGGAACGCTTTCTCCTTGTTCTGAAGCTGGGACTTCTCAGTCTGGCTGTAGATCACGATTCCTGTCGGGATATGGGTTAAGCGCACCGCGGAGTCTGTGGTGTTGACACACTGTCCGCCGTTACCGGACGCACGCATAACATCAATACGGATATCCTTATCATCGATCACAACGTCGAATTCCTCAGCCTCCGGCATGATGGCAACGGTTGCCGTGGAGGTGTGGATCCTTCCGCCGGACTCTGTCTCCGGGACACGCTGTACACGGTGGACGCCGCTCTCGTATTTTAACTTGGAGTAAGCGCCGTGTCCGGTGATCATAAACTCAACTTCCTTCATGCCGCCGATTCCGCTCTCACTGACGTTGATCATCTCTGTCTTCCAGTGCTGGCTCTCCGCATAGTGCACATACATGCGGTATAACTCGGAAGCGAATAATGCTGCCTCGTCTCCGCCTGCACCGGCACGGATCTCGACGATTACGTTCTTCTCATCGTTCGGGTCTTTCGGGAGAAGCAGGATCTTTAACTCCTGTTCCAGCTCCTCGATCCTCTTCTTTGCGTCGGCAAGTTCTTCCTTCGCGAGTTCCTTCATCTCCTCGTCGCTCTCCTCATCGAGAAGCGTAAGGCTGTCCTCCACGTCCTGTTTCGCCTGCTTGTACTGCTTGTATGCGTCAACGATCGGCGCCAGGTCTGCCTGCTCCTTCATCAGCTTGCGGAATTTTCTCTGGTCTTCCGCCACCGACGGGTTATTTAATTCCAGCATTAACTCTTCGTAATGCCGTAACATGTCATCCAAACGGTCAAACATCTATAAAACCTCCTCATACGCCTGCGGTCTGCCAGGCTCCGCACACAACGCGGTCTTTTCCTGCCAGATCCTGAATCACTCTTGTATCCTTAAAACCATGGATATCCAGCAGTTCCTTCACCGCTGCTCCCTGGTCATATCCGGTCTCAAAATACACATGTCCTCCCGGCGTCAGATGTTTGGCACATTCTTCTGCCAGAATTCTGTAAAAATAAAGCCCGTCCGCGGTCCCGTCAAGAGCTCCTCGCGGCTCATGGTCCCGCACTTCCGGTTCCAGCTCTTCGATAACTGCGCTGGGGATGTAGGGTGGGTTGGAAACGATCACATCAAACTGTTCTGTCTCCGGAAAATTGCTGAACATGTCACTGTGGCGGAATGTTACACCTGCCTGCGACAGCTTGCTGGCTTCAGAAATCTTGCGTTTTGCAGAATTATTCTGTTTATTCTGATTATTTGTCAGATTCGTGCAATTCTGTATTTGTTCTGTCCTGCTGCTGACTGCATCATTATTTACATCGTTGTTTTCAAGAATCTCTTCTGAATTTCTTTTTGCAACCTTTAACGACTCTTCCGAGATATCCGCGCCTTCCACATGCGCATATCCTCCAAGCTTCTTCAAGCTCACCGCAATACAGCCGGATCCAGTACACATATCAAGGATCGAAATATCCTTATCCTTCTGCTCCTGCAGCACAAGCTCCACCAGCGTCTCCGTATCCTGCCTCGGGATCAGTACATGCTCATTGACAAAGAACGAAAGTCCCATGAACTCCTGTTGTCCTATGATCTGCTGCAGCGGAATGCGGGCTACGCGTTTTTTCAGTGCGTTCTCATACGCTGACAGTTTCTCTTTCAGCCACAGTTCTACACAGTCCAGCGCGTTTTTGCTCTCCAAAGAATTACCAGTCTGCTCTTGAGCAGTCATTTTCTGTGCCGTGCTTCCGACAATGTTCTCCCTTGCGCAAAGAAAATACTGCGCCCTGGAGATCCCGAAGCTCTGCTCAAACAGATACCAGGCGTCAAGATCCGCCTCCACAATCCCCGCATTCTTTAAGATCTTTTTTCCGTAGTTTAGGACATCTGCCCAGATCTTAAATTCACGCACACTATTTCCCGCGCATAGATCATCTCCAGACCGACCTGTTCCAGCCCCGACAGCGTTCTTCATCTCGCTCATGCCGTTATCTCCTGCGCGTTCTTCCCTGTCTGATCTTCTCTCTCAAAATATCCTGCCGGATACTGCTCCGGGAAATTTTCTTCCAGATATTTCTTCCAGTCAAACACAGCCTCGACCGCGACAATCGCTACCTCGATCATCGAGTCATCCGGCTCCTTTGTCGTAAGTCCCTGCATCCACATGCCCGGACGGCTGACGATGTCCATGATCTTCGAATTGCTGGTTCCTGCAAGGCGGAGCACCTCATAGGAGACACCCGCGATCACCGGGATCAGGACGATCCGGCTGACGATCCGAAGCCAGATCGTATCTACACGGACCACCATGAAGAACAGGATGCTGATCACCATAACGATCAGAAGAAAGCTCGTTCCGCAGCGCTTATGCTCTTTGGAGCTTTTTCTTACATTCTCCACGTTGAGCACAAGGCCATGCTCTAAGCAATTGATGCATTTATGTTCCGATCCGTGGTACATGAACGTCCGCTTGATGTCATCCATCCGTGAGATCACCTTAATGTAGGTGATGAAAATCGCAATTCGGATACAGCCTTCAAGAATCGCCATCACAGTCTCAGAGTGGATAAATTTCCGGAAGATTCCCGCGATCAAAAGCGGGAGTACCATAAAGATCGCAATCGCCATAAAGATGGAGAATACCATCACCGCCGACATAACGACATTATCTACTTTTTCACCAAATGTATCGATCAAAAATTTCTCGAACTTTCCCGGCTCCTCGTCCTCCTCATCGTCCTCAAAGAAGCTTGCCGACCATGTCAGGGAACGCATTCCCAGGATCATGGAGTCCGCGAAACTAAAGATTCCTCTCACAAACGGCAGGGAGAAAAACTTTACTTTTTCTGTCATGCTCACATAGGTATCTTTCTTGACAACGATCTCGCCGTCCGGCTTTCTGACAGCCGTGGCGTAATTGTCCTTGTTCTTCATCATGATACCCTCTAATACTGCCTGTCCCCCGATACCGGAATATTTCAAGATTTTACCTCCATATATGTCTCATAGTGTCATACCAGAATCGCTCCGCACTTCGTGCTCCCGCGATTCTCCACAAACATTCATAATCCGCTCATTTTTCTTACGAAAAATGGCTGCTTGTTCATGTTTGTGCGGGAATCAAAGAGAAAAAATCCCCTGCAAGCAAGCTTGCGTTGATTTTTTCTCCTTGATTCCCTGTATGACAAAAAAGGCTGAGTTTTCAGAGTTATCCAAAAGCTCAACCTTTCACTAATCAAACCTTATTTGTCTGTTTTCATACCATACTTACGGTTGAACATCTCGATACGTCCGCGAGCGGAAGCAGCCTTCTGCTGACCAGTATAGAATGAATGGCATTTGGAACAGATTTCTACGTGAATGTCTTTCTTGGTAGAACCAGTTACAAATTCATTACCGCAGTTACAAACGACCTTGGCCTGATAGTAATTTGGGTGGATTCCCTGTTTCATGATTTTCACCTCTTTAAAATTTTTGGTACATGACTGACAGTCACGTTACGTTAATAAAAAATAATACAGCTTTACAGCCATATGTCCTGTTCCGCCAGAACAGCTTAATAATTATAGCATATGCATACTGCTAATGCAAGTATATTTTCCGCGGTTTTTCATGATTTTTGCAGGTTATCCACAGGCTTTTTTATTCTTAGTGCCTTTGTCCACATATTCACAAATAAATTGCCCCGGGAATGGACCGGTTTGGCTCAAAAGCAGCCGACCTGCAGGTGCCATGATTCTATCTGGCAATGTTCTTTTTATAGAACTCTTCAAATACATCTGCTGCAAGACAGACGGTTTCCAGACAGCGCACATCGTCTTTCTTATAGATCTTTACCAGCTCTGAGCAGTCTGTGTTTCCAAGCTTCTTTCGGAATTCATCTACAAGGTCCGCGCATGTATCCTTAAAACTATCGGTTGCATGGGCACGGGTCTTCACCGTCAGCCGTCCCAGCGCTGCCATTGCGCCGCATAATGCACCGCAGGAGGAGCCGCATCCCATGCCGCCGCCAAATGCGCTGACCAGCTTGAAGTCATCCTCCGTAAGACCGATCCCGTATTCCTCGTCAATACATCTTAAGATCGTCTCCGCACAATTGTAATCCTGTTCCAGATAGTATTTTTTTACGTTATCTCTCAGCATACCCTCTTCCTCCAATTCTTTTTTCTGACTGAGTCCCAATTCTCTCTCAAAGTACTTTAATGATGAAAAATGATATCGACGCTCAAATTCTCTTTCATGAAGCTTTTTTATTCCTTTTATATGTTCGACATAATCATCAACAAATTTTATCACAGAATCTACTATCTTTTCAATATTATATATAACTTCTTTGTATTCGTCCTGATCAACAACAACGATACCTTCATTTATAAATTCTTGATTGGTGACAATTACCGCCTTTGTAAAATCCAGCCCAGAATGGTGCTTTCCCGATCTTTTCGATGCCTGGAAATGATACGCATATTTATGACGTATTTCAGTCCGAAATGGTACACATATCAAGTATCCATATTGTTTAACAAGAAGACATGAATATGGTCTATCCTCTTTGCTCAAAATTTCCTCATATATTTTAGGTGAATACCTCTGATAGAATTTTTTGCTTAATTTCTTTATATAAAATTTAGTTGATGTACTCATGGTAAGAATCCCCTAAGAAAAATAGACTGGTATAGAAAAGGGAGGATTTCTCCTCCCTCAAAGATTCTTCGCTCGGTCATTTTTTATTTTACCGACGAGTCAGAACCGTCACTCGTCTCATTGTTCGGTCACTTTTTATTTTACCGACGAGTCGGAACCGTCACTCGTCTCATCCGCGAAGGAAAGATTAGCTCTTTCACTGATAGTATAATGGATTTCTTATCGAAATACTATTAGCATTTTTTACAAAAAAGAACACTTGAATTTTACATGCTGCTGTTCATGCGGTACGCCGACAGTAACGGATTTTCTGCATTTCTTATTCCCCCCTATCCTTCCAACTTCCGCCCTCCCGACAGCACTCTCCACACTCCCGGCAGGAAGCGGACAAGGAATTTGGCGAGGATGTAAGAAACCATCACGGCGATCGCAGGAAGCAGGAAATAAACAATCAACGCGATTCCCGCAGCGGATACAGATCCGGCAAGCTGTCTTGCCGCAACAGCTATTCCTTTGTTTACGAATCGTACAACGATATAATGGATCGCATAAAGGAACATGCTCTGGCGCATCCATGGACGGATCTTCGGAAGACGCACTCCGCAGGCGAAGGCCCAGCACGTCATCGGCACAGCCATACGATAAAAGCAGGTCCAGAGGACGGCCGCTTCAGGTGCCATCATCCTCCGGTAACAGAATACAGAGATCATGACTCCCGCCAGGCCTTCTGCAAAACAGCGCCTTCTCACATGGTCCGGTATGACACTGGCTGTATTTCCATCTTTGTCCTCTGGAGCAGCTTTCTTTTCTTTCGTTCCATGATCTTCCTCCCACCCGGCTGCTTCTTCCTCCATACTTCTCTCCACCAGCCCGCGCCGATGGACTGCAAAGTATGCAGCAACCGAATAGTAAAGCAGGGCGTCCGTATTCGGATGGCGCATATCCAGATGGAGATGAACTGCAAATACAAGTCCCACGATCCATAAAAGACCGATCGCCCGATTCTTAACAAGTGCGTAGATCAGCGGTGACACGATGATCAGGAAGATCAGCTGATAAAGATACCAGAAGATCGGCGCATACGCATACTGTGACACCGCCCGCCAGATCTCCTGCACGGAAAATGGAATGATGTCACGTCCGACCACGGATCGAATGGCGAAAAACCGGGATGCTGCCATATAGCCCAGATAGTAGATGATATTCCAGACTACATAAGGGATCAGGACACTGAATACCCGGCTCTTCCATTTTCCGGTCAGCTTCTCCCAAGAAAAATTCCGGAAAAACAGGTAGGAGGACAGCAGGAAAAAGCCAGGAACGGCGATTTGTCCCAGTCCCACCGACACGAAATTTTCGATCCGGTCCGCAAGACTCCATATCCCATCCCGCGCCCCACCGGAAAACAGATCCACATTATAAGAGTGGACCCATATCACAAATATGCTGAATAGAAACATCAGCCATGATATCTGGTCATGAAATCGTTTTTCTCCGCTGCCTGTCACCATACGCACTCCCCGCAGTTTTCTTTTATCTTATCATATAAAATATGACATTTCCAGACAGACTATCAAAGAATCCAAAATCAAGTTGAACGTCCGTGAGGTTTGACAGATCTCTCATTTCGCATTAATATTTGTGATGTCAGGGGCAAAAGGTCTGGAACCCGGCACAAGCCTGCTTACAGGAGGATTTTTAACCCTGATCCCCGCCCAAACATGTGTAAGCAGCTATTTTTCAAAGAGAAACGAGCAAATTGCGAATATTTTCAGAATACGATCCTTTTGAAAGAAGGTCCTTATATGTACATTTTTCTCCAGTCCATCCTGCGCATGACCGCATGGCCGATGACACCCCCGGTGCCTTATTCTGCCTTCCATATTCTGCTGACTCTCTTTGGGGCAGGATTTGCGTTCTCTTTTGCACGGGTTTTCGGCAAAAAAATACGGTCCATGGCATCGCCTGAACCGTATTTCCGCCATATTCTCTTTTCCTGTGGAGTACTTCTTGCACTCATGGAACTCTATAAGCAGGCATTTTTATATGTCATCGAATTTCACGGGCATTTCGACTGGTGGTATTTTCCATTCCAACTCTGCAGCATTCCCATGTACATCTGTCTTGCTGCACCGCTCCTTCACTCCGAAAAAACACTTCGCCGCGCCGCCACCTTCCTTCAGGATTTCGGGCTGCTGGGCGGAATCATGGCCCTGGCTGTGCCGCCAGGACTCATGCATCCGTACTGGACGATGACGCTCCATGGCTTCCTCTGGCATTTTACTCTGCTCTTCCTTGGACTTTTATCCTGTATGTCAGGCATCGCCGGACATGAACGGCGGGATTATATGGATATTCTTCCGTTCTTTTTCCTATGCTGTGTAATTGCCTGTGTGATCAACATCGCCGCAGGTCCCACCGCTGACGCTGACATGTTCTACATATCCCCATTCCATCCGTCCTCGCAGCCGGTTTTCCACGAAATCGCGTGTACGGCTGGTATCTTCTGGGGAAATCTGCTGTATGTCGTATCCATGATAGCAGGAGGACTTCTAATGCACAAAATTTCATCGCAGCTTTTATAATTAACAAAAGCGCTCCGCGAGGATGCGCAGTGATTCTGTATGAAATATGTCAGCTTTGCTGACCAGAATCACGCGCCAAGTCTCACGGACGTTCGACTTGAATAACCACCTGCACAACCTACCACTGGCAGCGTCTGCCTGATGTACGTCTGCGAACATAAAAGACCGATATCTCTTTCCATCACAGTGGTTTGACATATCGGCCTTTTTGATCATATCCTAATCTAAGACTTTTATTTCAGACACTTATTAACCCACTCAATAAAGTTCGTCACAGAGTCCCCGGTGCTCTCTGCCATCGTATGGCCTTCCCCCCAGATTGTCGCAAAATCCACATCTGCGCCATAATTTTTCAACGCCAACGCCAGATTTACTTCTGTTGTGAGAGAAGTGTCGCTCTGGGCGATTCCGGTGCGGATGCGCCAGTAGTCGGCAACGGTGGATTTCTGGTAACCGTCGTAATAGCTGGACAGATAGTACAGGGGATTATACATATTTCCACGCTCAGTTACAGTATTTCCCTGTGAATCGGTCTTTTCCATCGCCTCTGTGAATGCCGCGCCGTAGGTCTCGTCGTCCTTTAAGAGGGCTGCCAGTGTGGCATCAAAGTGGGATGTCGTTCCATCGCCATATCCGAATAAGGTGTTTTCTGCCTGACTCTCATTCAGGGCGTCGAACGCACCGATTCCTTTGGAGGCACGCTTGCATGCGTTCGTGAAATCCACGATGCTGGTGATCGTCGCCGTGTTGGTTGCGCTGTCATAGTTGACCCATGTACCGTCCGCATTCAGGGCATCGATGTAGTCCTGGGCAGTTTCGTAGGTACCGGAGAGTGTCACGCCGCCTGTGGAGAGATTGCGGTCTACTCCGTCCATGGCGTAGAAATCAGGAGCGCCGTTTCCTTTATCCGAAGCTGCATCTCCGTCCGCATTCTTGT
>ULWV01025064.1_pt1 | contig 10624 bp, 12 predicted proteins | sample 1960651 | NCBI WGS metagenome assembly ULWV01 (sample SAMEA4835820, study PRJEB28245) | human gut metagenome | biome: gut microbiome; material: fecal sample | place: Denmark | collected 2008
GCGAGGGAATCTAAAGCAAGGTAATGCTGAACGTGCGCGTATCAGATTCGCCAGGCTGCAGGATAGTCATTCCTGTCTTCTCCTCGAAAACGTCCCCTTCATCGCATGCGGTTGTATGACCGGTCCAAGGTTCAAGTGCAACAAAGGGAGCATCATTGGCCGCTGACCAGACGCCCAAATACTTAAAACGAGGAAAATCGATCTGGACCCCATGATTGCTCTTTGCGCCCAACAAGGTCAGCCTCCGTTCAGGAACATCGGAGAATACCAAGGCGTCATGATCAAAGCAACGATGGTCAATTTGAACGAAGTCAGCACCCGCCGGGCACTCACGAAGCTCATCCCGACGCATAAGGCCATCGTCCCCGATTGTCGGCAACATACAGCTCCAAGGCTTCTCGAACTTCAGAACATAATCCTCAAACGATTCGTCTACCGCACCAGGAACAGGGACGTTGAAAGCTGGATGACCTCCGATGCAGAAAGGCATTGGGACAGAACCGTCATTCGCAACACAAAACGTCTGGGACAGCGTTCGTTCGCTAACCAGTGAATACGTAGTTTTCAATGTGAAGCGAAAGGGATATGCCTCCAGCGTTTCTTTATTGCTAGCCAACTTGAATGTTACTGAAAACTCGTCCCTACTCTCAATACTATGCTCGTAGTTTCGAGCGATGCCATGGCGCCCCATAGTACAAGGTCCTTGAGCAGATTCGGCCCTGCCATTGCGAAGCGAGCCTACTATAGGAAACAAAATTGGCGCACGGCGCGACCAGAAAGCTGGGTTGCCTTGCCACAAATACTCGTTTTGATTCAGCTTCAGGCTGCACAGCTGCGCACCCATAGGATCGACTGCAGCGGTTAAATTCCCCATATTGAGCGATATCAATTCAGACATAAGCACCTCTTAAAATGACTCGCTCAATGATATCAATCAAGCAGCTCCCCTGCTCCGCAAACAAGACGGAGAATTATTTAGATGGCCTAGTTTCGAGTTCCGTTCGCAAAGGATGCACTCCACCGCTGAAGATGAGGGAGCACGGCACCCATCAAGGAAACAGCTTCATCGTTTGTCATACCAGTGTTTTCCGCTAAGCGAGGCGCACAATCCTCTATCATTGCTTCCATAGATGTTCCATAGGTATATTTCCCCTGTTCAAAGCACCATTTGCAATAATGATCGGTTTTGGCGCCATCGCTATCGGTACCGTACTCATCAGGCGAAAGTATCATGCCACAGCTTTCGCAATAATGCTCCGGCATGTCAAGTAAGTGGACAATAGGCTCTTCGAGAGTTATAGCGATAAGCTTCAGCATATCGATTCCAGGAACAACCTCGCCGCGCTCCCATCGTGAAACTGCCTAGCGTGTCACATAGAGCTTTTGCGCAAGCTATTCTTGAGTGAGTCCTTTGCGTTTTCTTGCTTCTGCTATCGTTTCATTAAGCTTCATTGCTATCACCCTTTTCGTCAATCCATCTGGCATTACTCACTGTAATACCCCTGCATCTGGTGAAGCTAGCAACAAATTGTTGCTAGACAAAACCAGATACAATAATTCAAATACCAACACCCCCTCCATAGGCGGCATCATGATTCAAAAAAAATATCCCACCGAGCAGGGATTCATAACCTATTGGATCAACGCTTCCAAAATCCCATCGAAACCATGGCTTGTTTTCCTCCCGGGCCTTACCGCCAATCATCACCTATTCAAAGACCAGCTAGGGCACTTTAGGGGAAAGGCCAACCTGCTTGTATGGGATCCGCCATCACACGGGAAGTCCCGACCGTTTGATACCACCTGGACCATTGGGCAACTTGCAGAATGGCTCAACAACCTCCTGGAATCGGAGGATATCAGCAATCCAGTATTAGTTGGCCAGTCCATGGGAGGCTATATATCTCAGGCGTTCATGGAGCGCTTCCCAAGAAAGGCGCTAGCCTTCATTTCGATTGATTCCGCACCCCTCGGGCGCAGCCATTACCGTACATGGGAGCTCTGGGGCCTTAAACACACTTATTTAGTTTATATATGCCTTCCCTGGCAACTAATTCTCTGGTCAGGTGCAAACGGGTGCGCCGAAACCGCCAAGGGAAAGCTGCTAATGAAAAGAATGATGCTCGACTATCGAAAAACGGAGTACTGCAAGCTCGTTAGCCATGGATACAAGGAGCTATCTCGGGAAATAGAGAAAAACAAAACCTATAGGCTCGAATGCCCAACGCTGTTTATTTGCGGAGATAAAGATCGGGCGGGGTATACCGCTCGATACAACCAGCAGTGGGCGAAGGAAGAGAGCAACCCTGTCTGTTGGGTAGAAGGGGCTGGCCATAACGCAAACAGCGAGAATCCAGCTGAGGTGAATTTACTAATTGAGGCATTTCTTGAGCAACAGCATCTGATCTAACGCAAGTTTCAACTGGGCAACAGCCAAATTGAATGACGCCATCCAGGAATGAAGCGCTTTGCAATTCAGCCACAGCCCCGAATAATAACCATCGTCAATCGCTCGATAAACCAACAAAGCGCAGGTGATAGTTTTGTTTTGCCTAGCAAGCGATGTGCTACCCTTACAGGGAACACGCATCTTAATGGGGAGGACGCACTATGTCTTATCAGATTGTCACCGATTCTTCTTGCAACCTCACTGAGGTTCTTATCGATGAGCTCGAACTGGAAATCCTTCCCCTAACCTTCATGGTCGACGGTGTACAGCACCAAAGCTACCTCAAAGGAGAAACCACCGACCTGAAGCAGTTTTACACCATGATGCGCGAGGGGAAAGTAATAACCACGTCACTACCGAATCTCTCAAACTCAGAAAAACTGCTCACCGATATTCTCAAATCAGGAAAAGACATTCTTTACCTGGGTTTTTCCAGCGGTCTATCTGGCACCTACAATTCCATCGAGACGTTGAGCCACGATCTGCGCACACGTTTTCCCGAGCGCACCATCGAATGCATTGACACCCTTGCGGCATCCATGGGAGAAGGCCTTCTCGTGTACTATGCTGCAAAAATGAAGCAGGGGGGCGCTTCTTTGGCCGAAGTTGCCGCGTGGGTACGCGAAAATAAATTAAAGTTAGCTCACTGGTTCACCGTAGATGATTTGATGTTCCTTTATCGCGGCGGACGCGTGTCCCGAACAGCCGCTTTCGCTGGCAGTATGCTTAAAATCAAACCCGTAATGCATGTCGACAACGAAGGCCACCTTATCCCTCTCGAGAAAAAGCGTGGACGCAAAAAGAGCATCCAAGGCCTGGTCGAGCACATGGAAGCTACGGCAAACGCCCCTGTTGCCGATCAGGTAGTTGGCATTTCACACGGCGACTGCATTGAAGACGTGGAATACCTGCAGAGCCTCATAACCAAAAAATTTGGCGTAACAAAGTATCTGGTAAATTACGTCGACCCGGTGATTGGCGCTCACTCTGGACCTGGTACTCTTGCTCTATTCTTCTTGGCAAGCGAGCGCTAATCCAACTACCTCGAGCATCTTCAACGATCCCAATGCTACCCGCCTTGCACAGCGATTTGAACAGACCGAAGAAGCCCAACTCGCTATACCATTACAATCTAGTAGTCTCAAAGGGCCCACTGGTACACTGGTGCCATGATTCAAACCGAACCACATAGCCACCCACTGCGCCCCTGGAATGGAACAGCCATAGTACTTATGGATCTTGATGCTTTCTTTGCGTCAGTCGAGCAGCTTGATCATCCAGAATGGAAAGGGAAACCCGTCATCGTCGGAGGGGATCCCGCAAAGCGCGGTGTCGTGTCCACGGCATCCTATGAAGCACGTAAATTCGGCGTACACTCTGCCATGCCCTCATCCACCGCGGCTCGCCTATGCCCACAAGCTATCTGGGCGCCTGGCAATTTTCATCGATATCGCGAACTATCGCAGAAGGTAATGGGCATTCTGCAAGACGAATCACCTCACCTGATGCAGGTAAGCATCGATGAGGCCTTTCTCGACATCACACCAACGAGGACCAACCGCGAGCACCCAATAGCCATAGCAAAACGCATCCAACAACGCGTTTCCGAACTCGGCATTACGTGCTCGATCGGTCTTGGTGAGTCTAAAGCGGTGGCAAAAATCGCCTCAAACCAGAACAAACCCCGCGGCCTTACCGTGGTGTATCCCGGTGATTCGGCAGCATTTTTAGCTCCCCTCCCCGTAGCCGAAATGAGCGGGATTGGACCTGTTGCTCAAAAAAAGCTGAACGCCTACCACTTGCGCACGCTGGGGGATGTAGCCAATGCGGATCCAGTATTGTTAAAAGAAGTTTTTGGCAAGAACACAAAGCTGATGATGGATCGTTGCCGAGGAATAGACACCGCGGTAGCAAGCATTCGTGAGCCGGCAAAATCGGTTTCTAACGAAATCAGCTTTGCGGTTAGCCTTACCGATAGAAAAGAAATCCAAGCTCGTATCGCCACCATGGCACATAAGGTCGGTAGACGCTTGCGTCGTAAAGGAATAGAAGGCACCACCCTTCATTTGAAGATTCGAAGAGAAGATCTATCAGTACGCACCTGCCAACGGCATAAAGCCGACCTCGGAACAAACGATCTTGTGTGGCTCCCTGAGCTCTACAGCATGCTCAATGAGGTATGGGACGGATGGGAGCCTTTGCGCCTCATAGGCGTTGGGGTAAGCGGCTTTAACGACGATCCAGTGCAAGGGACATTGTTTGATATTGCGCCAAGCAGCGAAAGAAACGAAATCAGCATCAATAGCCCACTCATCAGAAAAGCTGAAGCAAACAAGAAACTTCTTGAAGCAAACGACCTGATAGCTCAACGGTTTGGAGAAAATGCTGTTAGATTTGGCCACGAATTGCGAACTTACCAAGAAACCACGGGAAGCAGCGCCAAAAACCCAGAAGATTATAAAGACTAGCCATCCACGCACTTCAAAGTGCGGGTTGCAAGGAATTGTCGGCAAGTATAGGGTGATATTTCGAATACTGGCCTAAATATCATCGATTGTCTGGCACCCCACTCGGCCCTGGTTAGAGACCCTAGACACGCATGCAATGAGCAGCGTAACCTCGCCCTAATAGCAAAAGTGCCGCCCATAGGACGGCACTTCGATTAATTGAACTTGAAATTCCGTTTTTAGGCATATCCTGACGAAACTGACGAAACAAACGAAACTAAAGCCGCAGGTCAAACGCATATGGACGAAACAGACGAAACTGACGAAAGGAACGAAAGCGGACGATTCTTCCAGAGATTCTTCCATGGAAGAACGAGCTATCCGCAGCTCATAGCTAGCGACAGTGTCGCCGAACTGTCGCGACACTGTCGCACCTTGTCGCACCTTATCGCACCGTGACGGACGGTTGACGGACGGTGACGGGCCGTGACGGATCGGCGCGGTCAGAACGCCTGGCAGCAACTACTGATGTAATAACTAATGTAATAACTAATGCAATAACTACTGGAAACTAATGTAATCCGGCCACCCGCGCAAACAAAAAAGAGGGGCACCCAGCGCAATGCCAGGTGCCCCGTTCTTATGCCCGATTGACCAAAGATCGGGCTCTTTTTTTGGTCGATTCGCCGATAAACCGCCGATTGGCTAAAAGCCTTGGGTCGATTTCGATCGATCGCCCTTGGTCTGCCGCCAGGTTTCGCTTGCGTCAGAGGCGCAGGCAGCTTCAGCGTATCTGATTGTACGCCAAAAAGCACTGGTGCAAAGTTGGTGCGAATTTGGCGTGGATTTGGTTACGCAGCCTTCAGATAGTCCATGCAAACCCAGCCAGACGGAATACGCGCCCAGTTGCCGGATGTTTGCAGAACCGTCACGCGGGTGCCGTTCTTCAGGCAGCCGTTGGAGTACGCATGCGCCTTGGCGTTGGCGGTTAGGTTGCGGTAAGGAACCTTGGTGTAGCCAGTGCCTGCGCCATAGCGCACATGGAGCGCGGAAGCGGTGACCCGATACGTGCCGCTGCCCGTGCTCTTTACGGTGCCGCCGGACTTGGCGGCTGCCTTCGTGGCGTAGTCCATGCATACCCAGCCAGAGGGCGTGCGTCCCCAGTTGCCCTTGGTTTCGAGCAAAGTGAAGCGCAGGCCGTGGGGGTAGGTGCGGACGATGCCACGGTTTACGCTGGCACCGCTGCGCACGTGAAGCGCGGAAGCGGTTACCGTGTAGGTGCTGCCGATGCTATAGCTCTTGGCGCCGTCGTAGCTCGACGGTGCCTGGGTCTCGGTAGTCCCCTGCTCCACTGTGCCGCCCGTCTGGCCAGTCTGCATGTAGGCCGCTACCTCTGCCTTGAACTGGTTCCAGCTCTTGCCGTAGCTCGCGAAGTAGCTCAGCGGATCGGTATGGTCGGTGCCGCCCCACATGCGGCGAGCGTCGTTGTGGCTGATCATGCGGTCGATTCCCCAGCCGCGGGAGTTGAGGTAGTCGCCAGTCCACTTTACAGCCTCATTCCATTGCTTGTCGAAGTCGGCGCGGTTGGTAGCATGGGCAAGCTCGATGCTCACGACCTTGCTGTTGCCATTGCCAACGCTCCACGACTTGCGGTTGTCGGCCATCGTGTGGTACACGGTCGAGCCGTCAAGCTCCATGACGTAATGCACCGCGTAGGAGTAGCCGCGAGAATACAGTAGATAGTGGTTGTAAGCCGATGCCCCAGGGTTCGCCGTCTCGTGGATCACCAGGTACTGCGGCGAGATGGAGCCGTGCCCGCTGTTGCAGACAGTCTCCTTCTTGGTGTAGGCATGTGCCGTGCCAGGGAGCATCAGCGTAGCGCCGAGGATCAGCGCCAGCATCAGCGCTGCAAGCTCGGCAAACGCCTTCATCTGGTGCTTATTCACGCGAACCGCCATCCTTCCCCACGTTGAAGAGCTTTGACAGGCCGCTGCCGCCGATCTCGGGATTCAGTACCGTAGCATTCTCGAAGATGCTCATGACCTCGCTTAGGATGATGTACACGCAGGCGGGTACCACCAGCGGCACCGTGAAACCGAGGTCGATGTGCTTGCTCCCCACCTCGATCAGCACGGCAAGCGCGATGATAAGCACGTACCCAGCCTTGTGCCAGATGCCCTCCCGCATCTTCGAGCTGGACAGCTGCCCCAGCTTCGCGCCCTTGGCGATGCCCGACAATACGTCGAGCACGATAAATGCAACCGTGATCCACACCGCCCAAGCCTGACCATCACTTAGGATCTGCTCCATGCAGACCTCCTTTCTTTGAATCGCTGCTGAATCGCATACGCATTCGCGACTTGCGTATACTCCTGGAAAAGAAAATCCCAGGCGCACGCACGCTGGAGACAGCGCATATGCGTCTGGGATTTAGAACTGAAAATATGGAAGGAAAACCGAAATGAACCTGAAAGAAATCGCCTACGCCCACTACCTGCCCGCCAAGCGCAAGCGCCGCCGTGCCAACACCTGCGAGGGATACGCATCTGCATTGCGCCTTCACGTGATCCCGCGCTTTGGGGCGATGGAGATGGAAGCCATCACCCACGAAGCCATACAGGAATGGGTTGACGGCTTCGAGCTGCCAGGAGCCGCAGCCAAAGCCTTCAAAACGCTTCGGCAGGTGATCCGCTGGTCGATCGCCAACCTCGGGATCCGCATATGGGACCCGACCATCGGAATCGAGCTTCCGCGCAAGCCGAAAGCGGAAAAGCACGTGCTAACCGCCGAGGAGGTGGCAACCACGCTTCGCGGCTTCTGGGGTCATGAGCTGGAGCCAGCAGTGATCCTCTCGTCGGTGCTTGGTTTGCGCCCGGGCGAAACCTACGGCATGAAGTGGAGCGACATCGACATGAGGTCAGGTGCCGTGCATGTGCGCCGCACGTTGCAGGAAGTGCGTGGATTGCTGCACGTGTATTTGCCGAAAACCGAGAAGAGCGAGCGCACCGTTTACTTACCCCGATTCGCCCTGGATCGGTTGCGCACTGTGTGGCGCGAGCAAGGCAGACCCAAGGGGCGTGTGATCGGAGCTATTAAGCCGTCCCAGGTTGCAAGGCGCATAAAGGCGTGGTGCAGGCGGCAGCGCTTGCCGTACGTCTCCATGTACCAGCGCCGCCACACGTGGGCGACGATCGCGGTCGAAGCGGGTGCAGGGATCGAAGCCGTGGCGATGATGTTGGGGTACGGCTCGATCAACACGACCGCGCAGTATTACCTTCAGCCCACACGCAAGATTTGCGCATCGGTGCAAGCGCTGGTGAGCGAGCGAATAGTCGGGGCGTGATTCCGTATCCTCGATATGCTCAAAGAACTTCACGGTCTCTCAATCGAGCACGCCTTACGGTGGGACACTGGAGAAGGTTATCGACATATCGATGGAAGGATACAAACCCCTCGGTATTGTCGGCTTTACGAGCAATCATAATGGCAGCTTCCCCTTTACGGAATGCTGCTTTATCGACGATACCCACGCAAGGGTTGCCTTTATGAACCTCGTCCCAAACCATAACGCTTGGGGCTACTCGGAAGCGACAATAACCGTCCTCTATATCAAGCAGTGATTCCGTATCCCCTATCCAGATAAAAGGATGGAAGGTTCTCACATCAGCAAAGACAAGTGGCACTCCAGGCATTACAAACAGCAAAATCCTCATGGCATACGAAGGGACTGACAAAAGCTGGACTTTTATTCCAATTACGACACGCTGGTGCACCGTGGAGGACATTAATCCGAAGAGCAGCGGCATATCGCTTACCGTCAATCCGACATACGATTCTTCGGCTATTCAGGTCAGCTTGCTTGCTATTAAATTCAGTCAGTAATTCCGTATCCCTGAAGAAGGTAGCTTCTGGCATCAGCTCAATCGCTGGCGGCGGCTTTGCTTGGACAGTCTACTTCATCCAGCCGCTTCGGTTGCTGATGGTAAGAACCGTAAGAACAACTGGTTACATGAAAACCAGCGCGGCAGTGTCGCAATCGAAGAAGCTATGCACGTTGGCTAGCGGATACAGACCGAGTGCTGACATATCCATGTGCCCGTTTAACGACATCGATTTAGGGCATGAGCTGATCGTCGACATCGAAAAGACAGGGGAAGTGACCGCTACAGTCAATTGCTCCAAGGCAATGGCAGCTACGGCTTCCCAAACACAACAGCCTTCTTTCTAGTTTGATATTCCGTATCCCCGAAAACCCTTGTTGATGGTCAGATCAAGAGCGGAGAGTCGAGGACCGTGCATGGTATCGCCGACTGGCTTATAGTTGGGGTGTATGCATCGGCGGCAGCGGGAGACAGCGACGACAGGGAGATGCTGATTCCATGCCTGGTTGGCGATAGGTTTCTATTGGGGTCAAGCGGTTGCGCGGTAGATGGAAGCAACCCTCGGTACGTATCGGTTAGATTTTTGCTTAATGGCGAGGTGCTGAAATATGTCAACGTCGCCATGCAGGATGTGGAAAACGGCAACATTCTCAACAGTAGAAACGCCAACGGTGTCGTTGGCCTTATCAGGCGATGATATTCCGTATCCCAGACGGCGGCGAGGGTACCCGGGAAGATGTTCGTCGGGAGCGTCGTGTCCACAGTTGACAGCTCTTCGGCGGCCAGCGGCCACGAAGCCAGGCTCTTCACGGAAGAGGAGTTCACGGAAAAATTCGGGCGGTCATTCGACTCATCGAAGGACTACATTGGAGTCATGAATGGGGACGGCAGGGCGGCGAACGCGTACCTGGACTCCGCGACGTACTTCCCCGCCACAGGGAACATCTGGGTGGGCGTACCTGGGGTGTCGAACGGGAACACCATCAGGCTGAACTACCTTGTCGTGCTCGGCGACTAGCGTGCATAGTATTCCGTATCCCAGACAAAGACGTTCTATCTCAGCTCTCCGTGTATGACGACTCGCGGGAACTCCAAAGCGCCTGTTCAGCTCAATGTCTGCGGAAACTTCTGCGCGCTCTATATCAACGCAATCACCACGCGTACTATAAACGAATTTACCGAGTTGGTTGACTCTGACGGTCTCGCGAAGATCGGCGAATACCTACCTGTAGAGTTCGACAGCGAGCAGCAAAGGAACATCAGAGGCGAGAACAAGCCCGTCGGTTGCCGTCTTTGCGGCGGCTCCGATCCCCATCTATGGCTGATCAAAGACACCAATCTTGGCGACGAATCGGAAATGCGGTTCGTCTTCACGTGGGTACGCTAAACCGTGTAGACAACCTGCCCCGTGTACGTGCCATTGGAGCCAGCCCAAACGTCGATATTGCCGCTGGTATCCACGAACACGATGCCAGCATTCGAACCTGAATTGACGATGCCGTATCGAGTGCTCCTTGGGCGCAGCCCTTTAGGCATGGGGCCGAATCGGCGTGAGTTGCCGCTGTATGTGACGTTGTACACGTTGACTATGACAACATTGCCGCTGACTTCGTACGTAATGCCTGATTGGAGCGTTGTGACCTTTGATTCGGAGAGCTGGGATACGGAATCCCCGAGCTTCTTGGTTTGCTCGCTGATCGTCTTCAGGTCTGCAACCGAGGGGAGCAATGCTTCGCATGTTGGGGTCAATCCGTTGAGCGTGATGCGAGCGATCGGCACAACAGCCGTCAAGCCCGTGTAAAGGTCGCCCGCCTCGTAGGTCGGGTCTGCCGCAGCCGCTTCGGTTG
>ULWV01014587.1_pt1 | contig 10599 bp, 11 predicted proteins | sample 1960651 | NCBI WGS metagenome assembly ULWV01 (sample SAMEA4835820, study PRJEB28245) | human gut metagenome | biome: gut microbiome; material: fecal sample | place: Denmark | collected 2008
AGCGTCTTATCATTCTTGAGAAGAATAACCGATTCCTCTGCGGTCTTTCGCGCAGCCTTTATATGTTCAAAGCTATGGAAACAGCCTTTCTTCCTCTCCCCTGTGCCCGGAAGCATCTTAAGCCTGTACATAAGCCTTAACAGATTGGCAACCTTCTTATCAATATGCTTTTCCTTTACTTTTCCATCCTCCACAGCTTTCTTTAGCGGATTAGCCATACAGTAATCGTCGAAATTAAAGGTTATAGACATCTCAAGGTCAAGCTCACTCTCCGCTGCCGCCACCGTGTCATGCACACCACCCCAGTCACTTATTACTGCGCCGTCATAGCCCCATTCCTTTCTGAGGATATCACCAAGCAGATATCTGTTCTCGCAGCAGTGCTGACCATTTAACAGATTATAGGCACCCATTATAGAGTATGAATGCGCCCTTTGTACTGCTGCGTCAAAGCCCGGAAGATACATCTCATGCAGAGTTCTCTTGTCAACAATAGTGTCGACCCACAGTCTGTTCGTCTCCTGACCATTTACCGCAAAATGCTTCACACAGGCAGCTACATCCGCCTTCTGTATTCCCTTTATAAGCGGAACCGTCATCTCCGATACAAGATATGGGTCCTCACTCATATATTCAAAATTACGCCCGCACAGCGGTGTCCTCTTGATATTGATACCCGGCGCAAGAATAACATCCTTGCCTCTGCCACGCGCCTCAGCTCCAAGAACCTCACCACATTCTTTTGCCCTCTTAGGGTTCCAGGTAGCTGCTATTGCACTGTTAGACGGAAGATAGGTCACAGTATCATCACTGTCATATACATTCTTCCAGTCATTATCGGCAAACTCCTGACGCACTCCCATCGGACCGTCCGACATGTGAAGCTCCGGTATTCCAAGGCGCGGCACAGCTGCCGTCCTGAACAGACCTGCGCCATGTATCATTCCAATCTTCTCATCCAAGGTCATCTGATTTACAAGTGACATTATATATTTTTCTCTTTCCTTTACAGTCCTTTTCCTGCTGCCTTCCGCACCCGCTTTTGCCATAAGAATCCTCTTTCCGAACATATTCCGGATATGTTCATGTTACTTTTTCATTACGTCTGTTCAACAGACCTGATACCATCTGCAAAAATGCCTTTATACCTGTCTTACCTTAAAATTCCTTAATCCTGTCATTGCTGTCATCAGTAGTCTTATCAATCTTCTTAATCTGAACATAATAGCTCACGTTATCGTTGACAACAACCTCTACTCTGTCTCCGACCTTATGTCCCATGATAGCCTTGCCTATAGGAGATTCAATACTTATATAATTGTTCATGGAATCACCTCTTATGCTTGTGACAAGCTTATATGTCTCTGTCTCATCATCATCCTCGAAGTACACATCCACAGTATTATTCATGCCGACCTCATCATCTTTGGATGTATCATCGACTATGGTGGCATACTTTAGCATCTTCTCAAGATAACGGATACGTCCGTCATTCCTATTCTTCTCCTTCTTAGCTGCATAGTACTCGAAGTTCTCGCTCAAATCTCCCTGTGCTCTTGCTTCCTTAACATCATTAAGTATTCTCTTTCTCTCCACAAGACGGCGGTATTCTATCTCTTCTTCAATCTTCTTAACATCGCTCGCCGTTAGTCTCTCTCCCATATTCTCTTCCTCTCTGCTGCAATATATTTTATTATGGTCAATGTCCTTTACAGACAGTAAAGCATTGTCCATCCTGCTGCTTTATCTACTTAAAACCTCCTTATACCATCTTCCCGAATCTGACAGTTCTTCATCCTCAAACCCGGACAGCTTGCCACATCCGCTCGATATGAGCGCACAAGTCTCAGACTTATTTGAAAGATTCCAGATAAAATAACTGACATTATAATCATTCATTGCATCTATCCACTTATTGCCCTCATCATAATTATTACTGCCGCTTCCCGATGCATCGCATATTCCAAATTCCGATACAATAACAGGAAGTCCGCTGTCAATAGCAGCCTTCATCCTGTCTCTTAGATAATCCCTGTGTGTATCTGCATAAAAATGAAGCGCATACATTATATTGTCATATCCTGTTATCGGGTCTGACGCTGCTTTGTCGACATCCTGTGACCATGTAGGTGTCCCGACTATTATGATAGCATCAGGTGCATTCTCACGGATTACAAGGATTATCTTCTCAGCATAAGACTTGACGCTGCTCCAGTCAGTACCACTGTTCGGCTCATTGCATATCTCATAAATCACATTGCCGTAATCCTTATATTTTTCCGACATCTCAGCAAAGAACTTCTCTGCCTCATCTGCATATGTCCAAGGGTCATGGTCATTTAGAACATGCCAGTCTATAATCACATACATTCCAAGATTTGTCGCAGCCTGCACACCGGTATCGATAAGAGTCTTAAGCTTATCCTTATTGGCATCATCGCTCTCGCAGTAGCCGCCCTCCGCTGTATACATGGCAAGTCTCACTGCATTGACTCCCCAGTCTCTAAGTTCTGCAAACGTATCCTCATTAACATATTGTGGGAACCAGCCTATGCCATGTGTACTCACACCCTGAAGCCTGAATGCATCACCATGTTCATCTGTGAGTGTCGTTTTGTTGACACTAAGTCTTCCATGCTGTGAATATGGTGTGTCGTCCGCCATAACTGTCTCTTCAGAGCTGTCTGACTCCGACTCGTTCTGTGTTTCCTCAGAAGATGACTGCTCAGTCTTCGATGCAGTCCCACCCTGCACATCGCTCTGCGGCGCATTCTCCTCATATGTCGTATTTTCAGATTCTATTGTCATATTCTGTGCTGTATTTTCTTCACCTGATGCATCACTCTGCCTCTGTGATTCAGACCGCGCCGATTCTGTATCGGATATGCCCGGCGCACTATCCGCTTTCTTAGAACATGCCGCACATAATCCTAATACAAAAATGATGCTCACAGACAATATTAATAGCTTTATTAATTTTCTCATAATCTCTGCCCTTTCATTTGTGATTTACATCCGGACAATACAAGCTGCATTCTTCATAATGACAACCTCTTATCCCGCATACACTTCTCCATAAAAACACTTTTTATCTAACCGAATTCGGGTGTCAAAACATGTTAATTTATGTTAAAAGTGTATAACATATTATACACAATTAAATTTACAGAGCATCTTTTGGCATCTGAATGCCGGATATTTTAAGTCTTAAACATCACATATTAACTATATAATTTTATCATTGATTATGTTAAATATCAAGTAGGACACATGCACCAGCAATCCTCTTTCCCAACATAAATGAGGCACCTGCTCACGAATGTGAGCAAGTGCCTCATTTCAGCGCTGTTTCTCTATTCTTTACATGTTCTATTGCATTGTCTGATGTGAAAGTAGAACTTTCCATCAGATATACTTTTCACATGCTCTATTACATTGCCTGATGGAAAGTTCTGCTTATAACCTCATCCTGCTGCTCCTTGGTGAGCTTAATAAAGTTTACTGCGTAGCCGGATACACGGATGGTAAGCTGTGGATATTTCTCCGGATGCTTCTGTGCATCTACAAGAGTCTCCCTGTTAAGTACATTGACATTAAGATGATGTCCACCTTTCTCTGCATATCCATCCAATAATGAAATAAGGTTGTCAACCTGTGCTGTACTTGCTGTCATAGCAATTACCTCCTTCCTTTTGATGCTCACAATATAGCACCATATAGAAAGTAATTATGTCACATTTGCAACATTTTTCCAAATTTATACTTTTTTTAGAAATTAATATTGATAAACACAGAGCATAATAAAATTCAACTATAAGCAGTTCTTTTTAAGTCATGCTTCCTCTTATTCTATATTAATGCTCTATTATTCATAAATATTTCCGCACCTGCATGCATCAATACCATATACATTATAACTACTTTTCTATTCCTCAAAAAGCTCCTCGAATAACTCAGGATTTTCTATCCTTATCACACGTTTATGAATAGATATGATCCCCTCATCCTGCATCTGAGTAAGAGTTCTTGACAGTGAAGGGCGCGCCGCTCCCAGATAATCGGCAAGCTCCTCCCTTGTCATATCAAGCTTAATCTCCTTCTTCTCATTTATACGGTCATTCATCCACAGCCCCAGCTTCTGCTTGAGTGTGGTGCCCGTGACTATATGAAGCTTTTTCATCATTTGCAGATTACATCTTGATTGTATGTCGAGAAGATTATGTACAAGCTGCTTGTGATGTTCACATACATTAGAACAAAATCCATATATAAATGAGTAAGGAATAATCAGTACCTTGGAATTTTTCACTGCCATCGCATCGCACCAATAATACTCTTCTTCGCCAAAAAAGAAAATTTCGCCAAAAACATCCCCCGGCTCAACCGTCATAAGAATATCCCTTCTCCCTGATGGCAGATATTTTGTGATTATTACCTGCCCTTCAAGAAGAAGATAGATAAATACCGGCTTATCATCCTGACTAAATACAGCCTCCCCGCCGTCAATCTGTTTTTGTGATGCCATGGAACACTTCAACATTTTCTCTATGTCCGGTTCATTTATCTTTTTAAACAACAGACTCTTAGTGTAATCAAACATAATTACCTCATAGCAAACGCCATCATTATTTTTTAGGTTCTGCACCAAAACCTGCAAGCTTCATATCCGTATCGAACATCATCGTATATGTAAGCTCATTGTTCTCGTATTCGACCTTATATACCGTCATCGCATAGTATACATCCGACTGCTTTACCTCAAAGCCTTCCTTGCTGGATATCTCCACACGCGCTCCTAAATCACCGCCAAAGCTGTCAAAAGCCTTTGCAATCACATCATCTGTCATCTTTCCCGCAAGCTCTTCATTGCAATACTGCTCTCTTAACTCATCAAACTGTGAATTTTCAAACAGCTCTATCACTTTTTCCGAAGCTTCATATACTTTTTCAGCAACAAACAGCTTAGAATCGGCAAGGTCAGCCGTCTTTGGTGCTCGCACATACATAAACACAAAGCTTCCGATAATGACGACGGCCAAAGTGATTATAAAAATCACAAGTATTCTATGCATTGTACCTTTCATTTTTTCATTAACTTTTTGTTGATTAACCATGAATTATTACTACCTCCAACATTTTCCTAATTTAAGCTTTTGCAAAACGCATGGTTGATATCCATACACCATGCAATCACCTATATCTTATTTATCTATGCCTTTTCCGACATCACAATATTTCTCTTAAGTACTCAGTTAAAACGTCCGCTGCTGCCTGATGTGACATGACACCGGGATGGCTGTTTGCACCCATCCATTCAGTTTTAAGATCGGGAAGCTGTAAATATGAAACCTTATCATCACAATGCTCAACCCTGTACCTGTTAAGCGCATCAAGTATATAAGCCTCCATCGTTCTTCCTATCATGCCATAAAGCCATACAATATGTGCATGTGGGTTATCTCTTCGCAGCACAACCAGAAAATTATACACTGCATCTTCAAATCTTGCAAGTGATTCCGCCTCATAGCTTCCGTCCGGGTTCAACTTCTGCTCAAAGGTTTCTCCTGTGCCCTCATCAACCCAGGCCTTGCTCTGGAAAGCAAATGCATCATTGGTTCCTAAATTAACTAAAACTGCATCCGGCTGCCATGACGTAAAATCGTTCTTATCACCGGCACCTGCTTCAAGCTGTGTCTTTCCGCTAAGCAGTCCGCATACCTGCTCATAATACTTAGGCAGCACACGTCTTGGGTCATTATCCCAGCTTGAACACACCCCCCATCCACTCTGGGATATTATTCTGTAATCGGCATCTAACCTGTCAGCGGTTGTAACCGCATAATGTCCAAGCGTTGAAAAGATTGCACAATTCCACTCGGTAATGCCCTTTGCTCCCGCAAGTCCCTCGCCGGATGTTATACTGTCACCGATAAATTCAAGCTTATATCTCTTCTCTTCAAGCGGCATAAGCTGTCCATCACTGTGTATAGCATCCACAATAAGAAATCCCTGTCTGTCAGCCATCATCGGCTGGACTTCCTTTACAATCCGTACCCTTCTTTTGTTATCTGCGTTCATATTGCGGTATATGTTTAGTGTACTTCTCCCTTTAGGAAGTGAGGTTCTTATCATATTAAATCCATCCACTTCGACTCTTATCCATTGCTCATAGATTTCATAATCCGTTATAAAATCTACGGACAACTCACTTCCGTCTATTAAAAATTCGACTCCACTTCCGGTCCAAAACAAAACCGGTTTTTGCAGATTTGCAACCCGCCCAAATACATGTATATTGCTATCAACACCCGGAATAAATGTACCCATAATGCTTCTCCCTTCGCACAAAATCACTTTATTTTAACAGATTAACTCTTCCATAACAATACTTGCAGACATTATTATAACATATCAAATCTAAAATTTTTATAACCTGACATTAAACAGCTTATATTATCTTGCCATTTTACTGTAAAATGTATAAAATGATATGAGTGCCAAAACCTATGTAACCTCAGCACTTATTTTTATGCGGACTACACTGCTGCTTCACAGTCAAAGTAATCCAAATACATCCCTGAAAGGAAAAAATCATGAACAATAACAAAGAATTTCTGGCAACCGAGCCGATAGGCAGATTGCTCGTAAAGCTTGCAGTGCCTACTGTTGCCGCTCAGATGATTAACATGCTCTATAACATAGTCGACCGAATATATATCGGGCATATTCCCGGAACCGGTTCGCTCGCACTGACAGGTGTCGGCGTATGCATGCCTCTCATTATGATAATATCCGCCTTCGCTGCGCTTGTAGGAAACGGCGGTGCTCCGCGCGCATCCATATTGATGGGAAAAGGAGACAAGGAAAAGGCAGAAAAGATTCTTGGCAACTGCTTCACGACACAGCTTATCATATCGGTTATACTTACATTTGTTATGTACCTTTTTAACCGTCCGCTGCTTCTTGCCTTCGGCGCAAGCGAAAATACTATTGAATATGCCGTAAGCTATATGAACATATATGCACTTGGCACACTGTTCGTACAGCTCACTCTTGGCATGAATACATTCATAACTGCGCAGGGCTTTGCCAAAACAGGAATGTTGTCCGTTCTTATCGGTGCCATTGTAAACATAGCTCTCGACCCAATATTTATATTCGCATTTAATATGGGAGCTGCCGGAGCAGCTATGGCTACCATCATTTCGCAGGCTTGCTCCTGCATATGGGTTCTGTCATTTCTGTTTGGTAAAAAAACAACTCTTCGTATCAAAAAGCAGAATCTGGTGCTTAAGCCGGAAATAATACTTCCCTGCCTTGCACTAGGACTGTCACTCTTTATCATGCAGGCAAGCGAGAGCATCATCTCTGTGTGCTTCAACTCATCTCTCTTAAAATACGGAGGTGACGTTGCGGTAGGCGCAATGACAATTCTAACCAGTGTAATGCAGTTTGCCATGCTTCCTCTGCAGGGACTTGGACAGGGTGCTCAGCCAATCATGAGCTATAATTACGGTGCAAAAAATACCTCCCGCGTTAAAAAAGCATATTTTCTTCTCTTAAAGGCAAGCCTTTGTTACTCATTCGTACTATGGCTGCTTGTGATGCTCTTCCCACAGATATTTGCCGGAATGTTCACACCTGATGCCGAGCTTATTGCCTTCACAAAGACAGCGCTTCGAATATACATGGCAGTCATGTTCATCTTCGGAATACAGATTTCCTGCCAGATGGCATTCAACTCGCTTGGCAAGGCAGTATCATCAATTATTGTCGCTGTTATGCGAAAGTTCGTCCTGCTCATACCGCTTATATATATAATGCCTCACATCTATACTGCAGACAAGACGCACGCTGTATATATGGCGGAACCGGCTGCTGATATAATTGCTGTGACATTTACGGCAATACTATTCTCATTCCAGTTTAGAAAAGCGTTAAAAGAACTCAATTAATTATATAAAAATACCCTCCTTACCGGTCTGTCTGGTAAAGAGGGTTTATATCAGAAAGCTTATTACCTTTTAACTGTCATAATAATTACCAGTCACTATCCCAATCCGAATCATTGCTGTCCCAGTCATCCCAATCATAATTATCCCAGCTGTCATCATCGTCATCATAATAATTATTATTGCTATCACTATTATTCTTTGACTCAACATAGCTCTTATAATACGATGTATCATCAAAATCCCATGCCTCTCCATCGTAATATCCGTCAAGCGATGAATAATAATTACCTACATAGTAATCATCTACATAATCATACGAATAGTCAAAGTCACTGTCAGCATACCAGTCATCGTACTCATAATCGTAATAATACCAATGATTGTCAAGATAATAGTATAAATCATCCCACTGTGAACCATCGTCATATGTATTCCGGAACACATAATAGCCCTGTCCCGGTCTTTTTTGGGGTTTTTCATAAAAAAATACATAATATACAAGACATATTATCCCAGCGCCAACAATATAATACAAAGCCTGTTGAAGCATCAGTATAAATATATTCTTTTTTCTTCGCCTTTTTCCACCACTGCCGGTTGACACAGGGTATTCCCCATACTTTCTCTTGTTAAATTCCTCCTCCATCTTGTCAAAGAGTATCTGACATGCCTTCGCCTCGTCATGCCCCCTGTAGCGCTCTGCTGTACTTCCATCGCTCTTATTTTTGGCAACAACCCACTCACCTGTAAATCTATCCTGATATATATAGAACCACCTCGGCTCATGCCCTTTATCCTCACCAAGGGCAAATCTTATCTTATCGAGTGGAATATTATGGCGTTGTACAAAATCCTTATACTCATGTAAAGAATTAATTTTCATATCTTATGACTCCTTCTTTGCAAACCTAACTTAAGGTTGTAGGATATAATTTTCTGTCAAGCTGAAATCTAAGTAACGTATTTCCTCTAAACTGTCATTTTATACCTATATACTCCGACACAGCAAGTAAATCCTCCAACACTGCATCCGCCTTTCTTCTCATCTCATCATCCGGCATAAGCATATCCGGAACCATAATCGGATGCATTTTAGCAGCGTATGCTGCTCTTATACCATTATATGAATCTTCTATGACATATGCTTCACTTGGAGTACATTTTAGCTCATCACATGCCAGCAAAAATATATCCGGCTCCGGCTTACTTCTTAACACCATGTCACCGCCTACTATTACATCAAAATATTCTGCTAAGCCTGCATCCTGTATCTGCCTTACAACCAATGCGGTTCTGGTTGATGATGCTATCGCCGTCTTATAATTGTTATTTTTAAACCTTTGCAAAAGCTCTCTCACACCTTTTTTGAGCGGAAGCCTTCCACCGTCATACTTTTCGTGATAATTTTTCGACTGCTCATCCTTATATCTGTCATAAGGAAAATCCTCTCCGTAATAATCAAGAAAAATCTGCTTGGAGCTTGCTGCATTGACTCCTATACATCTCATATAAGGAATGTCAAGATTCTCAAAGCCATACTTTTCAGCCAGCTCCTTCCAGCCCTTGTACACAGCCCGCTCTGAATCAAATACAACTCCATCCATGTCAAATATTACTGCTTTATTGTGCTGATTTATTGACATTTTTCTCTGTTCCTCCTCAAATCAAGGCTGCTTTAAATACATATCTATACGTCAACCTGCTCTTCATCATTAAAATTTCATATAAATAGCTTTCCAAAACGCTATTTAACCATTGATAATCTTACATAATATATAAAATCTTATCAATTCAATCTTATCACATTGTCACTATAATAGACAATATTTTTTTAGGTCAATGATATCCACCGTACTCTTTCGTTTCTTTGCCATATAAAATCAATATTTCGCATCCCTCATCCATGTCAGGCTTGTATTTGTTCAAAAGGTCAACCTCATCTGGTGCCACTGTACATTTCCATGCGTTGATTTATCAGACACGCCCTCATCGACAAAACCAAATTTTGCGTAATAGTGAATAAGTTTTTCCTTGCAAGTTAACACAAGTCCCCTGCGTCCCTGCACCCTCGCATCGTCAATGACACGGCATATCAGCTCCCCCGCATATCCGTGTCTGCGATAATCCGGGAGCGTATTGACACCAAAAATCATTTGCCACGCACCGTTTTCATTGTGCATAGCCGCATTTTCATACATTTCGTCCGATAAATCAGGTTCATCCGTCACAAATCCATCCACAAATGCAATCAACTTTTCACCTTCATACATAAGCCAAAAATGCTTTCCGTAGTATTTTATCCTTTCAACAAATTCCTCTTCTGTTGCCGCTTCCGCAGGCGGAAAACATTCTTCCTCAACTGCGGCAACCGCAGCAATATCTTCCATTGTTGCATTTTTTATATTCATAATGTATTTTCCTCCTTCAAAATTTCTCCAACGTAATCGATTCCATCCACCTTTGCCTGCCCTCCAATAGAACTTGTCAGCATCACTTTCATGTCTACACCCTCCAAATACAAATACCATTTATAAATTCAATTATACAACTTTATTCTCTATGGTCAAAATATATTTACATCTTGTGCTTTCTCCACATCCGCTGTGGCTTATCTCATGTGCCTTTCGGCACATTCGATATCCGG
>ULWV01058265.1_pt1 | contig 10407 bp, 6 predicted proteins | sample 1960651 | NCBI WGS metagenome assembly ULWV01 (sample SAMEA4835820, study PRJEB28245) | human gut metagenome | biome: gut microbiome; material: fecal sample | place: Denmark | collected 2008
GTATTTTTCTGCAACTATAAGTATTTTAAATTCATCTTTATCAAATATATTAGGTAAATTAGTTTCTGTAATATCTGGTGCAACATTTTTATTCATTGAAACTTCAGTGTATTCTTCCCCTTCATCATATACAGTTCCTGAAAAGGCAACAAGAGCTTTTATATTATATCCCTTTTCCTTTATATACCTATCTATAGCAATCTTATATCTTACTGCATGTAATCTACTTGCAGTAACAACCATGGCCTTTGCTTTTCCATCAATCCACATTATTCTATTTAACATAAAGTCATCTACTATTGTTTCAACCTTTTGTCTTATGTTATGCTCATTAAGACTTACAAATCTATTTACTGCCCTCTTAGCTTCACCTTTATCAAACTCTGGATTATCTTCTATTTTCTTTCCTACCTTATAGTAAACACTAACTGGCATGTAGTTTTTAAGAACATCTAATATAAACTTTTCTTCAATAGCTTGTTTCATAGAATATAAGTGAAATTCATGTGGTTTACCATCATCACCTATTCTACCAAATATCTGCATTGTCTTATTTTTAGGTGTTGCTGTAAAAGCAAAAAAGCTTATATTTTTTAAATCAGTTCTCTTCTCAATAAGCTCTGACATTTTATCCATACTTGATTTCTCTGACTTTTCTTCCTCAGCCTGCTCTTTTGCAGCCTCATCTAATGTTTTTCCAGCTAAAGTTTCCTTTAAGGCACTCATATTCTCACCAGCAGTAGATGAATGAGCTTCATCAATTATAACTGCATATTTTCTTTTCTCTAAAGAATCTATCTTTTGAAGCGCATAAGGGAATTTTTGTATAGTTGTAATTATTATTTTAACTCCACTAGTTATTGCATTAGCTAAGTCAGATGAATTTTTATCATCATCTATTTTAACTACTAGTCCCCTTTTATGTTCTAGCTGATATATTGCATCTTGTAATTGTTTATCAAGTACCTTTCTATCAGTTACTACAATAACAGAATCAAATATTGCTTCATCATTTTCATCATGTAAACCACTTAATCTATGTGAAGTCCAAGCTATAGTATTAGTCTTACCACTACCTGCACTATGCTGAATAAGATAATTAAGTCCTGCTTTATTAACTTCTAAATCTTCAACAATCTTTCTTACTGCATCTAATTGATGATATCTTGGAAATATAGCTCTATTATGCTCTTTATCTATAAAATAAAATCTCTTTATTATATCTAATAAACTATCTTGTTTTAATATTTCTTCCCATAAGTAATAAGTTCTTTCTTTACCATCTACTTGTGGGTTTCCTTTCCCCCTATTATTTCCCTTATTAAATGGTAAAAAGTATGTCTTAACCCCTTTAAGCTCTGTAGTCATATAAACTTCATCAGTATCTACAGCAAAGTAAACTAATACTCTTTCATTAAATCCAAATAATTTTTCCTTTGGATTTCTATCTTCTTTAAATTGTTTTATAGCATTATAAACATTTTGACCTGTAAACTGATTTTTAAGTTCCATAACTATAACAGGAAAACCATTAAGAGATAAAACCATATCCAATGTATTATTATGTTTATCACTATATTTAAGCTGTCTAGTTATCTTAAATATATTTTCCTTATAATTCTTTAAAGCTGTTGTACTACTATTTAAGTTAGGCTTATTATATAATAATTGAAAAGTACCATTCATCATGATATCTTCAACACCATTTCTTAAAACATGAATAAGTCCCCTTCTTTTTATATTAGAACTAACAAGGTCTAAAAAGGCCTTTTTCCAACCTGCACCTCTATTTGATTTAAACTCATCTATAAGTTCTTTTTGTGTAGCTTCTAAAAATCTAAATAAATCATCACTGAATAAGCAATATTGCAAATCAAACTCTTGCGAATGACCTTGCTCATATCCCATTGACACTAAATGATTTTCTATTGATTCTTCTAAATTTCTTTCCTTTGGTAACATGGTTTCCCCCTTTTAAACTTTCATAAATAACTTAATTAAACTATCATTATTAATTATCTTAATTCCATCTGTATCCTTAGTCATTACTCTTAAATTTTCTGACTTTACACTTCCTACAATATGAGGTGAGTGTGTTGCAATTATCAATTGATTATTTTCCCCAATACTTTTATATACATCAATTATCTTTCTTTGCCATTGTGGATGAAGCGATATTTCTGGTTCATCTATTAATATTACTGAATTATTAACTTCTAAGAATTTTAATGATAATGCTCTTAAAAACAATTGTTTTTCTCCTGATGATAAACCTGTAATATCAAATTCTTTTCCTAAACTATTCTTAAAAATAGGTCTTGTATCATTATCTTCAGATAATCCAACTAACTTAACATCTAAATTCATTATTTTAAAAATACCATTTATATCATCACATACATTATCTATAACTTCACCTATAGTTTTACTTCTATTTTTGAATATTTCTTTATTCATTTTAGTAGCTATCATTGATGGTATATTTCTTGTTATGTTTTGGCCTATTATATTTTGAAAAGATGATTTAAATTGGAAAGTATTATCTACTTTATTTATCTTATTAAAATTAATCTCTGTTGGCATATATACAACTTTAGGCTCATCAGGTTTATCTCCAGTTTCAAAGACAATATCAGGATGAAGCATTCCCACTTCATTATCTTCCAACTTTACAGTTGTAGTATATAATGCCGGTGTTAATCTAACTATATTTTTCCAATCCTCTTCATATCCACGTTCATCAATATCAAATGAATCGTAAATACATTTTAATAAACTAGTTTTTCCAGAACCATTTTCACCAATAAGAACAATAGTATCTAATATTTGTCCATCTTTATTTTTAAAATCTATTTCTAAATCATTAAATATTTCATGATTATTAAATTTAATCTTTTCAACCTTCAATCTATTTTGTCTCCCTTCTAAAATATTTATATTTAATACTAAATTATCTCCATCTAAACTCATCTATTAAATATTTTAAATTATATCTTTCCATTAATAACTAACTGACCATAAACAATTTCACATAATTTAAGTGCTTTTTCAAACGGCATCTTCTCTAATTTTTCTATAAAAAGTTCTACTACTAAATTACAATATCTATTCTTCTTAGGAATAAATTTATACTCAATAACATCTTCTATAAATACTACAAATTCTTTAGTTCTATATTTAGAATCATTTAAATTAAATCTATTTATATGTCTTTCAATAAACTGCCTTTCCTCTTTATCATACTGATATGTTGTGCTTGGAATAAATTTTTGATTTAACACATCGTATTGAATAGATAAATCTTTTTTTCCATCTTTCCCCTTAGCACCAAATGGCTGCAATATTATTTCCCCACCTAGTTTTTTAGCATAACTTTTTCTTAAATCATCATACTTACTACATTTATTTATACAATCTGCTGAACACTCTGCAAGTCTTTCAAATTCCTTTATTTCTTCTTCTGAAAGCTTTCTATGTTTCTCTCCTTGTTTTTTAAATGATAAATTACATTTAGAACATGCAATTGAAATATTAACTGAGCAGTTCACAAGCTTATTACAATTAATTTTCTCTATTGAATGCTCTAAGCTTCCAAAATTTTTTCTATCTACTAGTATTCGGCTATAACAATACATACAATATCCTTTAGAAGTTTCAGTTAATAATTTTTTAAGATTTTCTCCACCTTTTCCTGTATAACCATATAAAGTATCACTTTTATATTTAGGTTCAAAATTAGGAATATCTAATAATAAAATATTGCTGCTCATTTTATCACCAACTTTTTATTTGTTTCAACATTAGCTTTTGAGCATTAGTTAAACTATCCTCTTTAATTTCGTTTAACTTTCTTTCTTCCACATCTGTCCAAACATCACTAATCTTACAATTTAAAAGACTTCTTAAAACAATTTCAATATCACTTATAGTATTACTTTCATCAATATTATATATCTTATTAAATATATCTCTAACATCCGTAACTGTAGTAAAATCATTTCCATCTAAACATTCATATTGATTGTTTCCAGCTAAAACAATTATATTAAAATCTACTGCAGATGCAATTATATCTGCTGAATGAGTTGTTATAATAAATTTCATATTTGAAAATTTATTCATTATAAATGGTAATATACGTTCCTCATTTCTTGTTGATAAAAATTCATTTATTTCATCAATTACTACAACTTTATTCCCAGTAGAGTTCTTGGTTGCTTCTCTAAAAAAACATAATTCAAGAAAAATACGTATAATTGCTTGATAACCACTTGATAATTTATCTATTTCATTATTAATTTTTAACTTATAGCTTCTACCAGTATATTGATTTTCTTCAATAACAATCTCTAATTTTATATTTAAAAATTCATATATCATTTCTTTAATTTCATCTTCAAAATTAAAATAAATATCTTCTATGAATCCCATTCCTGTTTTATCAATATTAAAGCTATCTTTTAAGTTAAATATATTTTCATTTAATCTATAATTAATAATATTTTTATATTCTTCATTTTCTATATTTTTTTTAGTTACTTTTTCATAGTCAAATGTCCTATTTACAGAATCAATAAAGTAACACTCCGCCTTACTTTCATTTAAATACATCTTTAATAATTCAGATTTACCACTTGAATTATCTCCAATTATAATAGAATTATTATATTTTAAATTTTCATTTATTATTTTATTTTTTATCTCCATTAACATATTGTTGTAATTTGTTGTATACATAATTAAACCTCGCTGATACTTTTGATTTAGATGAAGAAGAACTTAAAGTATTTTCTGTATATTCTTTTTCTGATAATAGCTGATCATAAAACTCATCAGTAATTATATAATCTCCATGAATATATTGACTTGCTAAATATACACTTTCAAGTAGTAACCTTGGTTTTTTTTCTGCTACCTCTATTCTATCAATATACTCTTCTAAACATTTTCTATAATATAAAATAGTTTCATCATCAAAATTAATAGCTATATCAGAAAAATCATTTAAAAGTTTAGGATACGAATTATTGTAATTTTCTATTATAATCTTTCCATCTATTAGCTTAAAGTTATATTGTACTGCACAAAATCTTAGTAATAACTCAACATCCTTACTATTAGGATGCTTTTCTCCATATACTTCTCTCCATTTTAAATTATTATCGTTTATATCATGTAACATATCATAAAATTTAGATTGGTATACCCCATTTCTTAATTCTTGATTTTTAAGTGGTGTTCCTGCACTATTTAGGTTTTCAAAAACCTTATATAACACTCTATTTCTATGCTTATCATTGCTCTCTACATCAATTTCAATTACAGAAATATTCGCAAAGTTTATGCTTCTTTTTACTGCTCGTGGTAAATCTTCATAAGTAATATCTAATACTTTTTCTTTATCATCTTCTATATATTTTAATTTATATCTTACATCTTTAAGTTGATATGCTTCTTCCAATATTTGACCAAAGCTTTTTTTTCCTGATAAAAACTCTTCATCACTCATTAATTTTTGTAATTCTATTTGTGTATTAGCCTTATTTTTAATATATTTTCCTTTATAATATAAAAGTAAACTTAACATTCTTTGCTGACCATCTAATATTTCCCTTTGATTATCTTTATTTGTATAAACATATATAGGTGGAATAGGTAAGCCTCTTATTAAAGATATTGCTAAATTTTCAACTTGTTCTTGACTCCAAATATATTTTCTTTGATATTTAGGAATTACATATAAAGCCTCATCAAATCCATCTACCAAGGTTTTAAATGCTACATCCACCTTTCTTTGGGTTATACTAATATTTTGTATATAACTATAATCATGTTCATTAGTAACCTTATCATCTTCTTCATCTAATTTAATTCTTAACTGCTCTATATTCATTTATTCAATCACCATTCTTTACATAACATTCTTATTCTATTTTTATTATAATATAGAAAATTCAACTTGTAATCTTTTCTTACAAGTTGAATTTTCATTGTAACTTTCACTTTTATCTCATTAAAACTATAAATTTAAAGCTTCTTTTAACAAATCAGATACTTGTTTCTGAATCCTATTCATATAAATTTTATTCATTCCCCATCTAATCTAAAATTTCAATTTTCCCCGTAACAGCTTCACTAATTAAACTTTGTTTAGCTTCTTTTAATTTTTCTATTTGTTTTTTCATATTATTAATCATTGAATTTATGTTTACAAATTTATTATCTAAATAATCAACTATCAATTTTTGTTCTGATAAAGTTGGTAAAATTACTTTTGTAGTTTTTAAAATTGATTGTGTTATACTAAAAACTTTAATTCCTGAAACTTTTGTACGAATCTGAATCCTCCAATCATCTGAATCAAATAAATAAGCTAAATACCTAGAACTAACAGTTTTAATAGGTCTAACAATTATTGTATGATATCCTGCAAAAATACTATCTTCTGCATTCAAATAACTAAAGTTCCCACAACCTTGAATATCTTCTGATGTATCTGCAAAAACAAAATGTCCATATTTAATTAAAGCATTAGGATTGCTATTAAAATATTCCTCTGTGACACACTTTAATTTATGTCTTTTAGGATTAACTTCAAATCCATATTTAGAGTGTATTTCACCATAGTTTATACATGGTATACCTTCATCTTGTAGGTTTTCTTTTGTTATTGACAGTCCCTTACTAAATTTGAAAACATAATTACTTCTTTTTAAATCCCATTCTTTAGGAATATCTTCTAACCACTCAACTCCACTATCCTTCATTTCTTCTTTTTTTCTCTCAACTAATTCATACCCATCATTAGTTTTAACAACCTTAACCTTACCAGTTACAACTTCACTAATAAGACTTTTCTTAGCTTCTTCTAATTTTTCAATTAAAGCTTCCTTTTTAGAAATTATAGAATCAAATTGAGCCGTTTTTACGTCTAAAAATTTTGATATTTTTTCTTGCTCTAATACACATGGTTCAATTACTGGCAAATTCAAAAATGTTTCATTTTTCAATGTCCATCTATGTTCAAAAGAAACTCCTTCACCCCAAGGAAATAAAAAATTATGATGATAATGCATTTGAAAATATTGTTTATAATAATCATGAGTAATTTTCACTTTTCTTTTTTTAGCAAATGTAGTATAAGCCGGGCTAATAACTCCTTCAATCTCAGCTTTATCAATATAACCTGATAATAAATCCATAGGATTTAATACAAAATCATTTTTGGCTATCTTTGTATACCCTAAATAACTTGCAGCTATCTGACCTTCATTGTTGCTAATGTCTCTAACCTTTATTCCTTTTTGAGTTAATGATAAAATAACAGGATTATCTATATCTGACCTTTCTTTTTTCAATTCAAATATATGCTTTACTCTCTTTACTTTCCATTGAATAGGAATCTTTCCAATCCACTCAACTCCACTATCCTTCATTTCTTCATCATTTCTATATCTATAATTCATCTTTCCACCTAGTTCATTATTCTTAATTTTTAATTCATCATTCATAATTAACTAAGCACCTTCCTTATCTCAGCTACTATTTCACTTTCAAGTTCCTCAACTTCTTTCATAATTTCAGCAAAAGGTCTTAATTTTTCATATTTATAAAAATGTCTAGTAAATGGTATTTCATATCCTATATTACTAAAAGTAGCTGTATCCATATAAGCATCACTTACATGTGGTTTTACTTCTCTATTAAAGTATTCTTGTATATCTTCTTTTAAAGGAATTGATTCTGTGTCTCTTAAAGTAGAATCACTTTCTACATTTCCTTTAGAATCTCTGCAAACATCTGCATTTTCATTTCTTTCTCCAATGGAATTTACTATTGCTTTTACTAATGCTGCACCTAAAGTAACTCCGTATTCTTTTCCTTTTGCTTTTAGTATTTTTATAAATTCTTCTCTATTTAAATACTCTTTATTTTCATCAAAGCTTTGTAGCATTGTAATTAACTTTTCTTGTGTTTCTCTTCCTAAAGCTTCTTCTTGTGCCTTAACTTCTTCATCCCTTTTCTTTGAAACAGCTAAATTAATAAATTGAGTTGTTTCTTTTACTCTTTCAATAGCTTCTTCATTAACCTTAAAGCTTAATTTAAGTGGTCTATCTATAGTTATTTTTCTATATCCAAAGTCTTCATTATCAAATATCTTAACTTTCTCACTTGGTTCAAATTTTCTATATAACTCTTTTATAACCTGGATTTGAGATGATGAAATTTCTTTTCTCTTATTACCAAGGCTCTTTCTCATTGGTACATAAAAATCAGTAGCATTAACAAGTTGAATCTTACCTTTTCTGGCATCATCTTTTCTGTTAGTAAGCACCCAAATATAAGTTGCAATACCTGTGTTATAGAACATATCTGTTGGTAATGCTATGATTCCTTCAAGTAAATCATTTTCAATAATCCATCTTCTTATATTAGATTCTCCACTACCTGCATCTCCTGTAAAAAGAGGTGAACCATTAAAGATTATTGCTATTCTACTTCCTTCCTCATCTTGATACATCTTACTTATCATATTTTCAAGGAATAAAAGAGAACCATCACTTACTCTAGGAGTTCCAGCTCCAAATCTTCCATCAAAACCTAAATCTGCTTCTTCTTTAACCTTCTTTTCTTCATCTTTCCAAGTTACCCCAAATGGAGGATTAGAAATAAGGAATCTCATATGTTCTCCTCTAAATCTATCTTCAGTTAAAGTATTTCCAAGTCTTATGTTATCAGGATTTTGACCTTTCATAAGCATATCAGCCTGACAAATAGCAAAAGATTCATCTAAAAGCTCTTGGCCATAAACATTTACTATGGCTTTAGGATTAATTTTTTCTATATATTCTTCACCTATGGAAAGCATTCCTCCTGTACCACAACAGAAGTCAGCAATAGAAATTACCTTTCCTTCTTCAGTTAAAAAGCTTTCTTTACCTAAGAATAACATTTCCATACAAAGTCTTATAACTTCTCTTGGAGTATATTGTTCCCCTGCTGCTGAATTTTCTGTAAATCTTCTTAACATTTCTTCATAAATGTAACCCATATTATTATTAGATACAGCATTAATATGAAGATCTACTTCATACATTTTTTGAAGAACTGCATATAATTTATTCTTTTTATCTAATTGAGCTATTTCATCTTTAAACTTAAACTTACCTATTATTTCTTTTACATTATTAGAAAATCCATTAAGATAATCTTCAAAGTTAGATTTAATATTTTCACTATCATCTAAAAGCTTTTTCCAAGTAAAATCACTTACATTATAGAACTGTAAATCCATACCATGATTTTCTTTTAAATCAGCTATTACTATTTCATCTTTTTCTTCTTCTGGTAAGAAATCGTAAGTACTATAAACTTCTTTTATTGTTTCTCTATTATAATTATCTAAAAGACAATCAAATCTTCTTACTACTATCATAGGAAGCATTACTTTTCTGTAATCTTCTTCTTTATATGTCCCTCTTAAACTTTCTGCAATATTCCATAAAAATACAACATGATTAAAATTATTATCCATTTAATTTATCTCCTTATTATATAATTATCTGTAATTTTATTTATAACTTCTATTAAAATATAAATCAACCTATTTTAATAATTCTGAAGTATATACAGCAGTCTGAACATTTTGTTGAGTTACTATAACAGGCCAATAAAACTCTCCTGACCTCCATTCTGGATCATCAGAATTTTGCTTTAATAACATAAGTGTTGGTTCATCTACTCCCATATCTTTAGATATTCTTAAATCAGTTGCACCACTATATGGTGTATCTGAAAATGCTGATCTAGTCTTTCTTCTTCTAGCCATATTTCTATTAGTTCTACAATAAATATTTACATAGTTTTTACTTAAATAATTTATTAAAGATGTAAATGCTTTTTCATCTATACAACTTGAATTCTCTATCTCTATAGTTTTATATATTAAGTTAATTACTTTTATAGTTTCATCTTTGCTTAACTTAAATTCACCATCTAACTTATTATTGTTATTACTCTTTATTATATTATCTATTTGTGTTAAATACCTATTAATATTACTCTTGTACCCAGTTTGAAATCCTACAATAGTTGTTGTTTTTCCTGGCTTTAATACTTGCGTATTACTAATTAATATTTTTTGTGGTGAACATGGAATAATCTTACCATTCTGATCTTTACTTATAAAAATTACACCATTATCTAAATTACCTTCTTCAAAATCTTCTCTAAGCTTACTATCAAATTCATTGATGTTAGCCATTCTGCAATAAATATCATTGGTTGTATAGAATCTAGTTACAGCTAAATCCTCTTTACTTCTATATCCATACATTCTTGAATGCTGCAACACAGTATCCTGTTGCATTTTTTGTGGTGATCTACCATAATAGAATCCAATAAGAT
>ULWV01015778.1_pt1 | contig 10396 bp, 10 predicted proteins | sample 1960651 | NCBI WGS metagenome assembly ULWV01 (sample SAMEA4835820, study PRJEB28245) | human gut metagenome | biome: gut microbiome; material: fecal sample | place: Denmark | collected 2008
GCAGATCGAATGTAGTGGTGATGCATCCTGTTGCCTCATCGGCATCGCTGCGTGATACATATATGCCTGGTTCGAGGACATTGTGATCAACAGAAAAACTGGCTATACGCTCCATGGGTACTCCTGATTTGAATCGTGTGATAGATAGCGGGCTATAAGGCGCGTTGAATCGCAAGTAATTGTTTGAGGTCGTTGATTCGCTCTTCGAGATCAGCGCCTTCATCGGTCTGAGACACCAGGACTTGGTGGTCGGGTTTGGTTATAGGACGTATGCTGCTATTGAGATCGATATGCTGTTCAATCGCGATGTTTGTACCCACGAATGGCTCATGCGTAGCGAGCGATATGCCCTGAGCGTCGGAAACGAGCGTGAACCCTGCAATGCCAGTCGTTTTCTGGTAAGCAGCTGACATCCCTCCGTCGATGACCACAACTTTGCCGTTGCATTTAATAGGATCCTCTCCGTCTTTGACCTTAACAGGGACATGTCCGCAGACAATGCGGGCAGAGGTTGGATCCATGCCGAAATCTTTGAAGATGCCATCTACCACGTCTTCATTTTCGTAAAGCTGGTAGAAGGGGTTCTTCACTTCTTTGCGTGCTTCTTTTTCGGCAATTAGGTAAAGCTCAAACGTTGCCATTTTACTTTTTGCAAATAACGGCGAACCGATACCAAGCCACAAATACCACAGCAGGTCAGCTCCTTTCTTCTGAGCTGCTGGATCGGGGTCGGTAAAAGCAGCGCGGACGTAGCGGTCTACTGCATCGAATAGCTCTCGCCCCTTCATCTTTTCGCCGTAGAGGTTGGTTTCCCTTAGGCTTCCATCTGCATTTAGAGGGACACATGCGTGAAACATCAGTGTGTTGTTCTGAATTTTGTACAGGCTGCCTCGTTCGAGGAATAAAGCGATGTGACGCTGAAGCTTTTCGCATTTTATGAAAGCTTCTTCGAGGCTCTGCATAACAGCTTCTTCTTCATCTGTGAGTTGGTATGGATTCTCCCAATTTACAGTCGGGAAGACCGTGTCGGTGAGCTTGTATTCCACGCCATCGACGACAATCGTGTTGGTTTCGCGATTGATCTTGTGGAGCAGTTTTCTGTCTTCAAGCTCGAACGATGGGTTGTCGTCGATAAGCTTGGCTTCGATCTTAAACTGCAGGATTGCCATTGCTTTTTGTATCTTTACGTTTAGGTCGTATTCCTCGGCGCTTAAGTCGGGATCCCCTTTGAGCTTGAATGCTACGCAGGGATCGTCTTTGTATGCCTTGGAAGCAAAGTTTGCCAAGGGCAGGATGTTGATTCCGTAGGCATCGCTTAGGATGGAAAGATTGCCGTAGCGAGCGCAGTTGCGTACTACGTGTGCAATGCACCCTCGTTGTCCAAGTGCAGCACCCATCCACACTACGTCGTGGTTGCCCCATTGGATGTCGATTTCGGGATGCTCTTCGATTTCGTCCATGATCAAATCGGGATTTGGGCCGCGGTCGTAGACATCTCCCACGATGTGGACTTGGCTTGTTGCCAGCCCCTGAATTGTGATGCATAGTGCCCATGCTAAATCTTGCTCGGTTGCCGTGTCGAATGCGGCGTCAAGAAGCACTGTCTTGCGACCGGCGCTGTGTTCTGCGGACATGATTTTTTCAACGATGGGACCAAATGGTTTTGGGCATACATCAAAAACTGCTTCAGAGGGCTGAAGCTCTGCAAAGCTAGCGCATAGGGAGATAAGATTGCTAAAGGTATTCCTAAGATCGCCATCGTTCAGTTGATCGATGGATTCCTCGGGGTAATAAACCAAGGTTGCAAGGGCGCTGCGTTCGTCTTCATCAAGAGAGTCACTGAAAAGCGCATCAATATGTTTGCGGATAGAGCCGCAGCCATTTCGGAGTATATGGGAAAACTCTTCATATTCTCCGTGGATGTCGGAAATAAAAAGCTCTGTTGGCTTAGGGAATCTCAGTTCTTCACGTTCGGCGATGATCTCCATTGCTGTTTCCTCTGGAGTAGTGAATAGTTGCGAAAGGAGTCCCAGGTAACGCTCTTGTGCGTATGCCATTACTTACCTCCTGATTGATTGAATTCCAATGTTTTCATTTTACTGATATAAAGGCTTGATTGTGCGACAGTATCCCTTCGTTTGATTTTCTTGTTTTCGTTATAAGCTTGTACGTTCTGATGTGGGTTTATTGGCTTGAACAGGTTCACTATGGCATGAAATAGAGATATACTGAGCTGCGATTGGAAACACGATGAGGCTGGTGCGATCAAGGAAATACCTGGTGAAGCTAAGCGCCGTGGCTACGGAAAAGCACTCGTTTGCTCCGATCCTGATCTAGTGAGCTTTGGCGTTACTGCGAAAGTTACCGATGAGCTTGATGCTTAAGGGATTGCCTGGTCGCTGTATGACTAGATAAAGCCAAATCATACTTTCAAAACGTCAAAGATGGTGTTGCGGCCTTTAAAGCGTCCGGAGCCGATATGATCTTAGCAATTGGCGGAGGCTCTTCTATGGATACCGCTAAGGGCATTGGAATTATTGTCGAAAATCCAGAGTTTGAAGATGTGGTTTCCCTTGAGGGGGTGGCCGATGCCAAGAAGCATGCAGCATTCACCATTGCGGTTCCTGCCACCGCTGACATTACAGCCGAAGTTACAATCGGCTATCTTGTTGCTGATCCGGATAAGGTTCGCAAATTTGTTTGCGTTGATGTGAGCGATATTCCGGATGTTGCTATTGCCGATCCCGATATGATGGTGTCTATACCTGCTGGCTTAACGGCCGCTACTGGCATGGATGCGCTTACCCACGCCATCGAAGGCTATACCGCTAAGGGGGCATGGGAGCTTTCAGACATGTTCCACTTGAAAGCTATCGAGCTAATTTCGAAGAATTTGTGACATTCGGTTAAAGAAGCGAAAGCAGGAAAACCTGACTCTGGGCGAGAAGGTATGGCTCTGGGGCAATATATTGCTGGTATGGGTTTTTCTAACGTTGGTTTGGGAATTGATCACGCTATGGCTCATACGCTTTCGACTCGCTACGATACGCCCCATGGGGTTGCCTGTGCGATGCTTTTGCTTATCGCCATGGAATTCAATAAGCCAGTAGCTGCAAAGCGATTAGCAGATGTTGCTGTTGCGATGGGCGTCGATACCGAAGGGATGGATACCGAATCAGCGGCTGATGCTGCTATTGAAGCGGCGCGTTAGCTTTCGTTCGATGTCGGTATTCCTGCAACTTGCGAGGGCCTTACTGAGGCGGATCTTGATCAGCTTGCATCTGAGCGATGTCCGATGCCTGCTTCCCAGGAAACCCCCGTGACGCGAGCCATGAGGAAGTAGTAGGCCTCTTCAAGAAGATTTTGGCTTAATTGTTCTATGGCTAAGTCGGTCCCTGAATGCAAATTCAGGGACCTTATTTTGCCCTCCAAGGCTTCAATCATTATGTGAATAGACGCAATTTGGGGTCGATGCGGTCGGTAAATCGCGGTTTGTTTCATTGAGGTAACACTCATGATTCTTCGGTGTTACGAGGCTTTTCCGTCATCGTTAACAAATGCATATAACGTCTTTTGAACGTGTTTCGAGTGCAAAGATCGTCTTGTCGAAAATGTGCTCGTTAGTAACAAGTTTAGGAGGTACGCACAATGCTTGACACAGGAGCAACCGCATTCATGCTGGTAAGCGCAATGCTAGTCTTTCTTATGACTCCAGGCGTTGCATTTTTTTACGGCGGACTTGCGCGTCGTAAAAACGTCGTCAACACCATGTTCATGTCGTTCGTGATTATTGGGGTGGTGGCAATCGTATGGATCTTGGCAGGATGGAGTCTGGCCTATGGTGGCGATGGGTCTAATCCGTTTTTCGGTGGTTTTGACCAACTGGGATGCATGGGCGCTGTGACCGACATGCTTGCTGAGGCGGTTGATCCCGGTGATTCGACGTATCCCGCAATCGTCGATATTGCATTCCAGGCCGCATTTGCCTGCATTACTGCTGCAATTGTTGGTGGCTCTCTTGCTGGGCGTATGAAGTTTGGCGCTTTTGTAACTTTTATTACCATTTGGATTCTTCTGATTTATGCCCCTCTCGCTCATATGGTATGGGGCGGCGACGGTAGCTTTATTGGCGACCAGATTGGTGCACTCGATTTTGCTGGTGGCGATGTTGTGCATATCAGCTCCGGTCTCACTGGCTTGGTTCTTTGTCTTCTTCTTGGTAAGCGTCGGATCTTCGGTGCGGTCAACCATCGTCCCCACAACGTTCCCTTTGTGGTTCTTGGCGCAACCTTGCTTTGGTTCGGATGGTTCGGTTTCAATGGCGGTTCTGCTTTTGCTGCCGACGGTATCGCTTCTTTGGCCTTACTCAATACATTCGTTGCCTCTGGTACCGCAATGATTTCCTGGATGATCGTTGAGACGATCAAGACTGGTAAGCCCACTCTTGTTGGTGCTGCGACGGGTCTTGTTGCAGGTCTTGTTGTTATCACCCCGGCAGCTGGTTTCGTTGAGCCTTGGGCATCTATTGTCATGGGTCTTATCGTATCCCCCGTATGCTACTTCGCCATCTCCTTCTGCAAGGCTAAGATTGGCTACGACGATGCCCTTGACGCTTTCGGTTGCCATTGCGTAGGTGGCATTGTCGGTGGCATCCTTACTGGCGTCTTCTGTGTTCCGGAGTTGTCTTGGACTGATTTTGGCGGCCTTATCTACACTGGTGATCCTACGCTTCTTGGGGCTCAGTGCTTGGGCATCTTGGTCACCATCGTGTTTGTTGCCGTGGGCTCCCTTATCATCGGCCTTATCGTAAAGGCTATCTTCGGCGGTCTTCGCGTCACCAAGGAAGAAGAAGCGGCAGGTATGGACATGACGGCTCATAGCGAATCCGCATACCCCGCCTTTATTGGCTTGGATTAATAGAAGGGAAGTGTTTGACCAATGAAGCGTATTGCAGCAGTTGTTCGTCCTGAAAAGCTTGAGCCTTTGAAGGAAGCGCTCTTTCAGGCAAAAATTTCCGGAATGACCATTTATCAGGTTCATGGTTGCGGAAATCAGCACGGCTGGAAAGAGTACTTCCGCGGCAGCGAGGTCTTTTTGAATATGATCCCGAAGGTCAAGTTCGAAATCATCGTTGAGGATTCTCGTGTTGATGAAATCGTCGATGTGATTGTGGGCGTTGCGCGTACTGGGGAAGTTGGAGATGGCAAGATCTTCATTTCTTCGATTGACAGTGTAGTTCGCGTTCGCACTGGTGAAAAAGACGAAGCGGCGGTTTAACCTCTCCTGTAAGGGAAACTCAACACCTCTCACACGCTGCTAAGTCATAGAAAAGGAGCCCCTTCCAATATGTTGGGGCTCCTCTGCGTTTTGGGGAATGGTGCGTGCGGGCGTGACTGATGGGCATCGGCAATGTTTCTTATTGGTAACATGCTTTGATATGCGGGTTGATCGGCACCGTTTACCGAAAAATGCGCTATAGTTCTATTGTTAGTAATACAGACATAAGAAAGGATCGCAAGATGACTCGCAAGATCGCTATCTTCGACACAACCTTGCGCGACGGTGAGCAGTCGCCGGGCGCCTCCATGAACTCCGAGGAGAAACTGGTTATTACGCGTCAGCTACTGCGCCTTAACGTTGATGTCATTGAAGCGGGCTTTCCTGTGTCTTCCCCTGGTGATTTTAAATCGGTTCAGCAGATTGCGGCCGAGGTAGGAGATCGTGCTGTTGTCTGCGCTCTTTCTCGCGCGGTTGAAAAGGACATCGACTCCGCCGCACGCGCTTTGGCCGAGTGCAAGTGCCCTCGTATCCATACTGGTATTGGCGTTTCTCACAGCCATATTTACGACAAGCTCCGCACCACGCCTGAAAAGATTCTTGAGCGTACTACTGCTGCCGTGAAATACGCTAAGAAATACGTTAACGATGTTGAGTTCTATGCTGAAGATGCTGGTCGCGCCGATTATGAGTTTCTCGCCAAAGTCGTTGAGGCTGCTATCGCCGCTGGTGCAACCGTCATCAATATTCCTGATACCACGGGATACTCCTTGCCCGATGAGTTCGGTCGTCGTATCAAGTATCTGATGGAACACGTTTCCAACATGGATAAGGCAACGCTTTCCGTTCACTGCCACAACGACCTTGGCATGGCAACGGCGCTTTCTCTTGCTGGCGTTGAAAACGGTGCGGGCCAGATTGAATGCACCATCAATGGTCTCGGTGAACGTGCTGGTAATACCGCCATGGAAGAAGTGGTCATGGGTATCAAGATGCACGGCAAGGAGCTCAACGCCCATACCGACATCAACACTCGTGAATTTGTTCGTGCATCTCGCCTCGTGTCTTCCATCACTGGCTTTATTGTCCAGCCAAATAAGGCTATTGTTGGCGCTAATGCCTTTGCTCATTCTTCCGGCATTCACCAGGATGGCGTTATCAAAGCTCGTGACACCTATGAGATTATTGATCCTCGTGAGGTTGGAGCAGGTCAGAGCTCTATTATCCTTTCAGCTCGTTCTGGTCGCGCTGCCCTTCGCCATCGTGTTGAGGCTTTGGGCTATCACATTGAGGGACAGGCATTCGAGGATCTCTACAATGCGTTCCTCGATCTTGCTGACAAGAAGAAAGAAGTATACGACGAGGATCTTGAATCGCTTTTGGGCGAGCATGGTCGCAATCAGGTTGCTCACTATACTTTGAAATCGGTTCAGATTTCATGCGGCAAACCCCTTACCCCGACGGCTACCGTTACTCTTGCCGATCCTGAAGGCCGTGAATTTGTTGCATGCTCGATTGGTACCGGTCCTGTCGACGCTTTGTACCAGGCTGTAAACCAGATCGTTGACATTGAAAATGAGCTTTCCGAGTTTGCCGTCCAGAGCGTTACGCGTGGAATCGATGCTTTGGGCGAGGTAACTATTCGAGTTACCGCGGCAGATGGTGAGGTGTTTACTGGCCGTGGAGCAGACGGCGATATCATCGTTTCCTCTGCTAAAGCATATATCAATGCGCTTAACCGCCTGATCTCCCATAAGCAGGAAAAGGCTCAATAATTTGTATTGCCTCGATTGCGGGACAAAGATTGAAGATGGCGAGCTGCAGTGTCCTCACTGCGGCTCGCTTGTCAATGACATGAAAGCTCGAATAGCTGCCGCGGAAGAGATAATTGTATATACCGATGCGGTGTCGCCTTCGCGGACGTCTAAACTACCTTTAGTCTCTGAACGCTCCTATCAAGATTATTTGGGCAATCCGCTTGATCCTTCAAATGAGGTCGACCCTTCCAAAGTGACTAAGTTGGCAAAGGATTTAAAGGCAATACCCACCATTGGTGACGAGGATCCTTTTATTACTAAGCCGATGCAGCGTATTGTCACTGATACTGGGCAAGTTGTTGCGGATGTTGATCGCGAGCCAAAAGCATATCGTCAAGCTCAAAAGCGCCGACCCTTTCCGATCGGGCAAGTTGTTATTTGCGTATTGGTGGTTGCGATTTTGGCATGCGGGTTGGTTTTTGGTTCAGAAATCCAGTCTGCTATCCAGGCATTTGTTTCACCTGAGGTAAAAACCGATGCACCCTTCTCGCAAAGCGACCAGGGTGTAGCTTCGTCTGCTGAACAGCCGTATTCGGAAGGGGACTTTTCGTCCGATCATGCCTATGCAAATCTCGACTCTTTGCGTTCCGAGGTTGATGAAGCTGTGGATGATCTGGAGGGATATTATCGGGTTTCAAGCAGTGAAACGCGTGGTAGCTATGCCGATAAATGCGCTTCTTTGATCGATGAAATTACCCAAGAGCGTTCTGAGCTCTCATCGTCAAGGGAAAAAGCTCAAATTAGCGCTGATAGCGAACTCTATGATAAATACCAGAAGGTTGATGAGCTATATGGCTACCTCCTTGATAGGCTAAGTGCGATTTCGCAATGTTGGGAAGTTAGCTTGAGTTTTGATAATCCCAAGAAACACGATTCTGAGATTCTAGCTCCGCTCAAAACCGACTTAAAGGGAGGTAATTCGGTTTCCGAAGCGGCATTCGATAAGCTTTATTCTGAAGCTGATCCCTCTAAATAGTGTTGATTGCAAGCTTTATTTAATCGCCACCCCCTTAAACCGCAAAGGGGGTGGCGTTGGTCTTCGCTTTATGATATAAAAATGTACGCATGTGAAAACATGATTGCTTTCGATGTTTGGAGGAAGTGGGTTTTTACCCGCTTCTTTTGTTTGTTCGGGGTTTTGAAGGAGGGACAACGTGCTAAGTGCAAAAGAGCGCAGGTTGCTTGAGGCATTGGAGCCTTTGGCTACCGCCCATAATGTTGAAATCGTCACCGTTGAGGTAGTCGGTTCTCGTAAAGCTCCCACAATCCGCGTTTATTTGGATTGCGATGGCGGAATCGGTTTTGATGAGCTTGCGGCCTCGCAAAAATGGGTTAACGAATTGATGGACGAACTCGATCCATTCCCTGGCGCTTACACGCTTGAGGTTTCTTCTCCTGGTATAGACCGTCCTCTTCGTACCCCTGAGCATTTTCAGCGCTTTGCTGGCGAAAAGGTGCAGCTAACTCTTACTGAGCCGCACCAGGGCAGGGCAAAGTGGACTGGCAAGCTTTGCGGTATGCGCGATGAAGACGTTCTTGTCGAAGTTGATGGCATCCAGGAAGCGTTGCCTTATGCGCATATTAAGAAGGCGCACATTATCGGTACTATTGATTTCAGCGGGTAGAAAGGATTTTTTACCATGGCAGCATCTGAATTGATTGAAGCCTTGCAGGCGTTGGCTCACGAGCGTAAGATTGATGAGTTTTACCTCATCGAGCGCTTGGAAGCTTCCCTGGCTAATAGCTATCAGCGCATTCTTGATCTCGAATATGATGCTCGTGTTACTATCGACCGTAATACGGGCAAGATTTATGTATACGAGCTTGTACCCGTTGGTGAGCCCGATGAGGAAACTGGCGAATATACTGAGTTCGAAGAGCGCGACGTAACGCCCGATGACGTAAGTCGCATTGCGGCGCTTAACGCTAAGAATGTTATCGGTTCCATTGTGCGTGATGCGGGTCGTCAGTCTATCTATGAAGAATTTTCTAGTCGCGTTGGCGATCTGGTTACGGGCACTGTTCTGCAGGGAACCCCCGATTTCACCATCATCAAGATCCGCGATGGCGTTGAGGCTGAACTCCCTCATTATGACTTGAAGCGAAATCCTGACGAACGCAACGAACGTCCTCGCAACGAGCATTATCGTCATAATCAGCGCCTTAAAACTTTGATCGTTGAGGTTCGCGACCCTAGTTCTGATTTGCCTAAAATGCGCGGCGAACATACTCGCCCTTCGATCGTTGTGTCCCGCACTCATCCTGATCTGATTCGTCGTCTTTTTGAGATCGAAGTGCCTGAGATCTATGATGGCTTGGTCGAAATCAAGTCTATTGCCCGTGAGCCCGGTGAGCGTTCAAAGGTTGCCGTTGCTTCCCGTGAACCCAACCTTGATCCGGTAGGTGCATGCGTAGGACCTAAGGGGTCCCGTGTGCGTATGGTTGTTGAAGGACTTCGCAATGAGCGCGTTGATGTGATCCAGTGGAATGAAGACCCCGCTGTATATGTGGCCAATGCACTTTCGCCTGCTCGCGTAACCCGTGTCGACATCGATGATGAGAACAATTACGCTACGGTTATCGTGCCTGATGATCAACTTTCTTTGGCTATTGGCAAGGAAGGCCAGAATGCTCGCCTTGCAGCTCGTCTTACTGGTTGGCATATTGACATCAAGTCCGCTTCCTTTGCTGGCGAGCCGCTTGTTGCAGATACGTCACTAATAGATGAGCCTTCGGAAAAGGAATCCGAGGATGGCTTGTGCGCTTTTGAGGCCGAAGACGGTACTCGTTGTCGTAATCATGCACGTCCTGGATACCGCTATTGCGGCATCCATGCGGATCTGGAGGAAGGGGAGTAGCTTGGCAAACGTGGCTGGAAAGACACGTCAGCGAACCTGCATTGTGTGCAGAGAAAGCAACACGAAAAGCAATTTACTTCGTGTTGTTCGTACGCCTGAAGGTGCGGTTGTATTCGACTCTACGGGTCGTATGAACGGTCGCGGCGCATATGTATGCAGCGTTGCGTGCCTCGATAAGGCCATTAAAACCAAGCGCCTCGATTCAGCGCTTAGAACGAAGTTGACAGAAGAAGATTGCGAGCGTATCGCCCAGCAGCTGCGTGAGGCGCTCTCTAATGAGGATAAGTAGACGAGGAGACCATATGCCTGGCATGCGTGTACATGAATTGGCTAAGGAATTTGATATGACCAGCAAGGAGCTGCTCGATCGCTTGGCGGAGATGAAGATCCCCGCCAAGAGTCATGCCAGCATTCTCCAGGATGCCTATGTGCAGAAGGTTCGTA
>ULWV01014586.1_pt1 | contig 10338 bp, 5 predicted proteins | sample 1960651 | NCBI WGS metagenome assembly ULWV01 (sample SAMEA4835820, study PRJEB28245) | human gut metagenome | biome: gut microbiome; material: fecal sample | place: Denmark | collected 2008
GTTGCCCGTGCGCTGCCGGAAAACAAGCCGCGTTACCTTATGGGCGTCGGCAATCCCACTACATTGGTTCGCGCTGTGCGTGAAGGCGTTGACATGTTCGATTGCGTGCTGCCTACGCGCACGGCACGCATGGGTACGGCGTTTTCTTCTCAGGGTCGTATGAATATGCGCAATGCCAAGTTCAAGCACGATTTTGGTCCTCTTGACCCTGCATGTAGCTGCCCCACCTGCAAAACGCATAGCCGTTCTTATATTCGCCATCTGGTTAAGCAGAATGAAATGCTGGGTAGCGTGCTGCTGAGTATTCACAATCTTTATTTCTTGCTGCATTTGATGGACGGCGCTCGAGAAGCGGTGCTTGCCGGTGCTTATGAGGAGTTCTATCAGGATTGGATGAACTCGCCTGCCGCAAAAGACTATTAACGCTACGCAGCTGGTTTGAAAATGGGGGGGGAGTGCCCCCCCATTTTCACGTTTTGGGCACGTGTGCCCGAGGGCCTGCTTTAGTTCGCTCGCAAAAGATTGCGCAATGATCAGCCTTGCCCTTTCGACGGCTGCTTTTGTGCGGTAAAGTGACGAAATTGAAGAAATAACATCGGGTTAACGTGAGTGCCGCTATCATGTTTCCGATATGCGCATGCGCGCTCGCGCGCTGTTCAGAGGATAATCAGAAGGACTACTATGGTCGACCAACCCAAGGAAAACGAATTGGACGAGGAAAAAGAAGCCACGGCATCTTCCAAGGAAGCGAAGAAGCTTACGGCTGAAGAAAGGCAGCGTGCCAAGGAGCGCGAAAAGCGCCGCAAGGCTCGCGCGAAGGAAGCCCAGAAGAAGAATTCCCAGCGTCAGAAGGAGCGCAACAAGCGTACGGGTGGCAACAAGAACCGCCGTAACGTATGGCTTCTTATTGCGGCAACCATTCTGGTAATCGGCTCGGTGTTCATGTTCACGCCTCCGAATGAAAAGATCAATCAGGGTCTTGACATCCAGGGCGGCCTCTCCGTGGTCCTTTCTGCGCAGAGCACCGATGGTGAAGACGTTACCAAGGAAGACATGGAGAAGTCTCGCGCCATCATCGAATCGCGCGTCAATGCCTTGGGCGCATCTGAGGCAACGGTTCAGGTCCAGGGCAACGATCAGATCCTGGTCCAGATCCCGGGTCTTTCCGATCCCGAAACAGCCCTTGCTACCATCGGCAAAACGGGCAAGTTGGAATTTGCTCGCGCTGATTCCTTCACCGAAGCTGATGATCAGGCTGCCATCAAGAACGGCACCTACATGCAGCAGAGTTCGGTTACCGACGATTTCGGCAATTCCTTCAAGACGGGCAAGACAACGTATCGCAGCGTTGATCCGGGTACCTATACGCCCCTCATCACGGGCGAAAACATCACGCGCGTTACGGTAGACAAGGCATCTGAAACCAGCCAGTACTACGCGGTCAACATCTCGCTCGATTCTGCTGGCACTCAGGCGTTTGCCGATGCAACGCGCGATCTTGCTCCTACCAATGGCCAGATCGTCATTATCTTGGACGGTCAAATCCAGTCCGCTCCTGCGGTTCAGTCGGAAATCACGGGTGGCCAGGTTTCTATCACGGGCAATTACACGCTTGAAGAGGCGCAGTCTCTCCAGACGGTTCTCGAAAGCGGTTCATTGCCGGTAAGCTTCCACTACGAGCAGAGCCAGGTGGTAGGTCCTACGCTTGGTCAGGATGCCCTCAACAGCGGTCTGATCGTTGCCATTTTGGGTCTTGCCTTGGTTATGCTGTACCTGCTGTTCTTCTATCACGGTTTGGGCTTGCTCACTGCTGCTGCTATGGCCGTGTTCGCCGTGCTCTACCTTGGCCTTTTGGCTACGCTTTCGGCGTTCGGCCTGTTCTCGCTTTCTCTGGCGGGCATTGCGGGTATCGTCCTTACCATCGGTATGGCTGCCGACTCCTCGATTCTGGTACTTGAGCGTTTCCGCGAGGAAATCCGAATGGGCAGAAGCGTTCGTGCGGCCTCCATCACGGGTGTTCGTCATGGCATCGAAACCTCTATCGATGCCGACCTGGTTTCGCTGGTTTCGGCCCTCACCCTGTTCTTCTTGGCTTCTGCAAGCGTTAAGGGCTTCGGCCTTACGTTGGCGCTGGGCATTGCGTGCGACATCGTTATGATGCTGCTGCTGAAGGCTCCGCTCATCCGCCTTCTTGCTCCACACGTTATCACCGAGCATCCTGGTTTCTGGGGCGTGCGCGACTGCCAGGAAGCAGCGCCGGTTTATGCTGAGCTTCGTGGCGAACAGACGGGCACGGTTGCCCATCCTTCCGCTGAGGCAATGGAGGAAAAGAAGTCTATTGCCCACAAGACGCTCGATGAGTTGAAGGGTCGCTTTATTAAGCGCGACATCAACTTCATGGGCGCACGCAAAGTGCTCCTCTGCATTTCGGCTGCACTTGTTGTCTTGTCGTTTGCGGTCGTAGGCGTTCGCGGTCTTCAGTTCGGTATCGAGTTTGTGGGCGGTACGTCTATTGCATTCCACAATACGGGCGACACCTCCATCGAAGATATGCGTGCGGCCTTCGCCGAGGCGGGCGAGCCTGACGCCGTTGTTCAGACCACCAATTCCGATGGCTCCGATGGTTTCTTGGTTTGCACCACCACTACGTCTGCCGAATCTGCTGCAACCACGGCAGCGAAAGTGGTCGACACGCTCAACTTGAGCACCGATAGCTATGAGGTAAACACGGTTGGACCCGACTGGGGCCAGAGCGTGATCCAATCTTCCCTCATCGCATTTGTTGTTTCGCTGCTTTTGATCATCGCCTACATCGCGGTTCGTTTCGAATACAAGATGGGCCTGATGGCGGTTGTTGCGTTGCTTCACGACTTGATTATCGTGGTTGGCGTTTATGCGTTGGTTGGCCGTGAGGTTACGCCTAACACGGTAGCGGCCCTGCTTACCATTTTGGGTTACTCGCTGTACGACACGGTTGTGGTGTTCCACCGCATCAACGACAACATGAAGGAGTCCGATGTAAAGTGCACCTTCATGTCTATGGCAAACCACTCGCTGAACCAGGTATTCATTCGCTCGATCAATACCACGCTCACTTCGTTCGTTCCCGTTCTGGGCATGTTGCTATTCGGTGGCGAAACGCTGAAAGACTTCGCCTTCGCCATGTCGGTTGGTCTGATTGCAGGTTCGTATTCCTCTATCGCGGTTGCAACGCCGCTCTTTGCGATGTGGAAGTCTCACGAGCCGAAGAATGCCAAGCTGGTGAAGAAGTACGGCACCGACATCACGCGCTTCTCGTTTGCTTCCACGCCGCTTCTTGCCGCTGGCGCGGTGGAAGCAGCACAGCCTGTTGCTACAGTTGATTCCGTCGAGGAAACTGTGGTAGATAAGGAAGCCAACAAGAACGAAAGTTCTAAGAAGAAAGCCAAGAAGGCCGGCAATTCCGAGCCTATCCGTTACAGGAGGAAGAAATAATGAGAGAAGGAAGCGCACCCAATTTCGCACCCCCGGTTGAAGAGGGCATCGTTTTTACCTTTGAAGACGAGTCGGGCGACAAGGTCAATCTCGAATTCCTGGGCCTTATCATTCACAACGATCGTCGCTACGGTTTCTTCTACGCTGTCGGCGATGGGGAGGAAGCTGGTGGATCGGGCGAGGTAACCATTCTTGAGGTTACCGAGTTTGACGAAGATGGTCAGCCTGCTGCATTCGAGCTCGTAATGGATGACGCTATTGCTGCTGAGGTTTACGAGGATTTCAAGGTTGCCACCAAGGATCTTTACGACTTTCAGTAAGTTCGGTTCAGTCTGCTAATAAAAAAGGATCGCTTCCGAGCGATCCTTTTTTATTGTGGTGCGGGGGCTGTGCCCTCTGGCTTTCTTACTGTGATATCCCCCCCCGCAACCTGGGCTGCCGTCGCTAGGTGCGTGCATCATTCATGGGGGTTTGCCTCGTCGCGGCGATTAGCTCATTGCGGGATTTGCCCTTGGCGATTGGCTCATTACGGAATCTGTTCCCGTTGCGGTAATTCGCCTTACGAAAACAAAAATCCTGGCGCTTTTGCAACTTTTTTGCGATTAGCGGCTCTTTCTCTTCACCCGTAAAGTGGAAATGAGGCACTGAGCGGTCATTTTGCTTCATTTTCGGGGCTCGATTCGCGATTTGGACATCGGCGGCAATTGCCAATCGCAAAAAAGTTGCAATTTTGATCACTTTTTTGTTTCCAGACTTCCGGCAGCTCTGGAGCAGTGCCGAGGGGGCGAGGTGGACCTGGCGCGGTGCTGTGAGCGGCGTGGGGCTTGGCAGCATGGTGTGGCGCAGGTACGGCGCTGTGGGGTGCGCCCGCTGTGGCGTCATAGGGAAGTGCGGGGTGCGGTGGAGGCTGTTTTTCGGTTTCGCTGCCAGAATGGGCAAATTGCAAAAAGTTTCCAAAACTTCATAGGTAAAACACACTTGAAGAAAATTTTCCTTGACGGCGCAGGTACCGCGAAGTATTTTATTAAATTGTGTCTTTTTGCAAAACAACCGGTTGCAACGAAGGAGGAAATGACTCGTGGTTCAGTCTAATAACCCCGATTCCACCAGCCGTTATAGGACTCGCCGGAGCTTCGCGAAGATCCCAGCCGTCATGGACGTGCCGAATCTGATCGCAATCCAAACGGAAAGCTTCAAGAAGTTCATGGATGATGGTCTGACGAATGCTTTCGCAGACATCAGCCCCATCGAATCCAACACCAAAGATATGTGTGTTGAATTCGGCAAGCATGAATTTGGTGAGCCCAAGTATAGCGTAGATGAATGCAAGGAACGTGACGTGTCCTACCAGGCACCGCTCTTTGCTGAAATCCGCTTCATCAATCGCGAAACAGGCGAGATCAAAGAGCAGGACGTCTTCATGGGCGACTTCCCGCTGATGACGCCCCGCGGCACCTTCATCATCAACGGCACCGAGCGTGTTGTTGTATCTCAGTTGGTCCGCAGCCCTGGCGTGTACTTCTCTGCCGAGCGCGACAAAACATCCGACAAGACCATCTACAACGCGAAGATCATTCCTTCTCGCGGTGCATGGCTCGAGTTCGAAACTGACAAGCGCGATATTCTTTCCGTACGCATCGACCGTAAGCGTAAGCAGCCTGCTACGCTTCTTCTGCGTGCACTCGGTATCGCTGAAACGCGTGAAGAGATCATCGATATCCTCGGCGATTCCGAGATGGTGATCCGCACCCTCGACCGCGACCCTGCCACTACCAAGGAAGAGTCTCTTATCGAGCTGTATCGTCGTTTCCGTCCGGGCGAGCCCCCTACGATCGACTCTGCTCGTACGCTGCTTGACGGCCTGTTCTTCAACCCCCAGCGCTACGACCTGGCAAAGGTTGGCCGTTACAAGATCAACAAGAAGCTTGAGTTCGATCCTGAAAACGACGCCTCCACGCTTACGCAGGAAGACATCATCGCAACCATGCGCTACATCGTGGGTCTCCATGATGGCGCCGAAGGCGTTCAGGTAGACGACATCGACCACTTCGGCAATCGTCGTATCCGCACGGTTGGCGAATTGATCCAGAACCAGTTCCGTATCGGCCTTTCCCGTATGGAGCGTGTTGTACGCGAGCGCATGAGCATGCAGGAGCCTGACGACATCACGCCGCAGTCCCTGGTTAACATCCGCCCCATCGTGGCAGCCATCAAGGAGTTCTTCGGTTCTTCCCAGCTGTCCCAGTTCATGGACCAGTCCAACATTGCTGCAGGCGTTACGCACAAGCGCCGTCTGTCCGCACTGGGCCCTGGCGGTCTGTCTCGTGAGCGCGCGGGCTTCGAAGTTCGAGACGTTCATAACTCCCACTACAGCCGCATGTGCCCGATTGAGACCCCTGAAGGTCCTAACATCGGTCTTATCGGCTCGTTGGCAACGTATGCCCGCGTGAACGACTACGGCTTCATCGAGGCTCCGTATCGTCGCGTTGAAGACGGCAAGGTAACTGACATCGTTGACTACCTCACCGCCGATGAAGAAGAAAAGCACACCATCGCCCAGGCTAACGAGCAGTTCGATCCCGAAACGCGCGTATTCGGCCACACCGACGAGAATGGAACGTTCGTTCCTTCAGAGCGTCTGCTGTGCCGTACCCGCGACTCCAAGGGCGTATTCGGCGAGCCTGAAGAAGTTACTGTCGACCGCGTAGACTATATGGACGTTTCGCCTCGTCAGATGACTTCTGTTGCAACGTCGCTGATTCCGTTCCTCGAGCACGACGACGCTAACCGCGCACTGATGGGCTCCAACATGCAGCGTCAGGCAGTGCCTCTGCTTCGTCCTAGCGCACCGCTGGTTGGTACTGGTATCGAGCACCGCATCGCGGTTGACTCTGGTGAGGTTCTGGTAGCCCAGAACGCTGGCGTTGTCGACTACGTTGACGGTCAGACCATCATCATTGAACGCGAAGACGGCGAATACGACGAGTACCTCATCCCTAAGTTCCAGCGCTCCAACCAGTCTGGTTGCATGAACCACAAACCTATCGTTCGCAAGGGCGACAAGGTGTATGCAGGCGATGTTCTGGCCGATGGTCCTTCTTGTGACGGCGCTGAGCTTTCGCTTGGTCAGAACCTGATGGTCGCTTACATGCCTTGGGAAGGCTACAACTACGAGGACGCTATTATCGTGTCCGAGCGCGTTGTTGCTGAAGACCTGCTTACGTCCATCCACATCTCCGAGTACGAAATCGATGCTCGTGACACCAAGCTTGGACCCGAGGAAATCACTCGCGAAGTCCCCAATATCTCTGACGATATGGTTTCCGACCTCGACAGCGACGGCATCATCCGCGTTGGCGCTGAGGTATTCCCTGGCGACGTTCTGGTTGGCAAGGTTACCCCGAAGGGCGAAACCGAGCTCACCGCTGAAGAGCGTCTGCTCCGTGCCATCTTCGGTGAGAAGGCTCGTGAGGTTCGTGACACGTCCCTCAAGGTTCCTCATGGCTCCGGTGGCCGTGTAATCAACGTGGTTCGTTCTTCCCGCGCAAACGGCGACGAACTTGCTCCTGGTGTAAACGAACTCGTTCGCGTATTCGTTGCTCAGAAGCGTAAGATCCAGCAGGGCGACAAGCTCTCCGGTCGTCATGGTAACAAGGGTGTTATCTCCCGCGTTCTGCCGGTAGAGGATATGCCTTACTTGGCCGACGGCACCCCGATCGACGTTATGCTGAACCCCTTGGGTGTTCCTTCCCGTATGAACGTTGGTCAGCTGCTCGAGAACCATCTTGGTTGGGCTGCTAAGTGGGGTTGGTCTGACGATCCCGAGTCCACCGAACCCGTTGCTGGTCCGCAGTACGTTGCAACACCGGTATTCGACGGTGCAACTGAGGAAGAGATTTCCAACGCCATTGAAGCTGCCAACCGCAACCTCATCAACATCAACCATGCCAAGTACGGCGATATGGCTCGTGACGAATTCGTTCCGCAGCTTTCCCGTACTGGTAAGGCTTGGCTGTACGACGGCCGTACCGGCGAGCGTTTCCGCGAGCCCATTACCTGCGGTCAGACCTACATCCTTAAATTGGGCCACATGGTCGACGACAAGATCCATGCTCGCTCGACTGGTCCTTACAGCTTGATCACCCAGCAGCCTCTCGGCGGCAAGGCCCAGTTCGGCGGCCAGCGCTTCGGCGAGATGGAAGTTTGGGCACTGTACTCCTACGGTGCTTCCAACGTTCTGCAGGAGATCCTGACCATCAAGTCCGACGATACCTCCGGCCGTGTTAAATCCTACGAGGCTATCGTTAAGGGCGAAAGCATTCCTGCTCCTGAGGTACCTGAGTCCTTCAAGGTTCTCATCAAGGAAATGCGCTCGCTGTGCCTCAACGTAGAGCTTGAGGGACACCAGCATCAGACCATCGATGTCACCCACGACCCCGATGAGGATGAGCTTTTGGGCGCCGCACTTCCCGTTGAAGAAAAGTCCGAAAAGGACAGCGACGACCTGTTGGGTTCCATCACTGCCGAGCTTGGCAATCTGATGGGCGAGAAAAACGACACTGACGACCTTATCGGTAAGGGAGAGGAGAACTAAATGAGCGAATTTGACGTTAACAATTTCGACGCCATCCGCATCTCTCTTGCAAGCGCTGAAGATATCCGTGGTTGGTCTCGTGGCGAAGTTAAGAAGCCCGAAACCATCAACTATCGTACGCTCAAGCCCGAAAAGGACGGCTTGTTCTGCGAAAAGATCTTTGGCCCCACGAAGGACTGGGAGTGCGCCTGCGGTAAGTACAAGCGCATTCGCTTCAAGGGCATCGTCTGCGAACGCTGCGGTGTTGAGGTTACGCGTTCCAAGGTTCGTCGTGAGCGCATGGGCCACATCGAGCTCGCTGCTCCGGTAAGCCATATTTGGTACTTCAAAGGCTCTCCTTCGCGTCTGGGCTATCTGCTCGACATTCCGCCGAAGGAGCTCGAGAAGGTTCTCTACTTTGCATCTTCCATCATCACGTTTGTTGACAAGGAAGCTCGCGAAGAGGACGTAGAAGAGCTGCGCGACGAACTTTCCGCAGACTTGGAAGAATTGGACGCAGAGCGCGATCGTCTCATCGAGGCTACGCGCCGTCTGTCCGTCGACTACGTTCCCGAAGAGGACGAGTTTGTTGATGACATCGACGAAGACGAGCGTATGACGCCCGAGGAAGTCGAAGAGGAAATCGCTGACATCTACGAGGAGTTCAACGAGCGCAAGACCCTGCGTTCTGAGGCTCTGGAGGCTTTCCTGAAGATTGAGCCCAAGCAGCTCGTATCCGACGAAGCCCTGTATCGCGAGATGCGCCTGAACTATTCCGACTACTTCAAGGGCGGCATGGGCGCAGAGGCCATCCGCGACCTGCTCGACAGCATCGACCTTGCTGCTACTGCCGAAGAGCTTACTGAAACCGTTGCCACGGGCAAGGGTCAGAAGCGCACCAAGGCTATTAAGCGCCTGAAGGTTGTCGATTCGTTCCTGCATTCCGCAAACAAGCCTTCCGATATGATCCTGGACGTAATCCCGGTTATTCCGCCGGATCTGCGTCCTATGGTTCAGCTCGATGGCGGCCGTTTTGCAACGTCCGACCTGAACGATCTGTACCGTCGCGTTATCAACCGCAATAACCGCTTGAAGCGTCTGCTCGACTTGGGTGCCCCCGAGATCATCGTTAACAACGAAAAGCGCATGCTTCAGGAAGCAGTAGACTCCCTGTTCGACAACGGCCGTCGTGGCCGTCCCGTAACGGGTCCTGGCAACCGTCCGCTGAAGTCTCTCTCCGACATGCTGAAGGGCAAGCAGGGTCGTTTCCGTCAGAACCTGCTCGGTAAGCGCGTTGACTACTCCGGCCGTTCCGTAATCGTTGTTGGTCCTAACCTGAAACTACATCAGTGCGGTCTGCCTCAGCAGATGGCCCTCGAGCTGTTCAAGCCCTTCGTAATGAAGCGCCTGGTAGAGCTTGAGTACGCTGCTAACATCAAGGCTGCAAAGCGTGCGGTAGATCGTGGCGCCAGCTACGTTTGGGATGTTCTGGAAGAAGTTATCGTTGAGCACCCGGTACTGCTGAACCGCGCACCTACGCTGCATCGTCTGGGCATTCAGGCGTTCGAGCCCGTATTGGTAGAAGGCAAGGCCATCAAGCTGCACCCGTTGGTATGTACGGCATTCAACGCTGACTTCGACGGTGACCAGATGGCTGTTCATGTACCGTTGGGTGCCGAGGCTCAGGCTGAGGCTCGCGTACTGATGCTTTCCGCAAACAACATCAAATCGCCTGCACATGGTCGTCCGCTGACCGTTCCCACTCAGGACATGATCATCGGTATGTACTACCTCACCGCTGCCCGTGATGGCTTCCCTGGTGAAGGCCGTGCATTCATCGACTTCGCTGATGCTCGCAACGCCTACGATGCTCGTGCTGAGGTCGACCTCCAGGCTAAGATCTGGGTTCGCCTTCCGAAGGATACCTTGGTTGCAACCGCATTCGGCAAGTTCGACGAGCACAAGGCTGGTTCGCGTCTGCAGACCACTATTGGTCGCATTATCTTCAACGGTGTGTTCCCGGACGATTATCCGTTCCTGAACTACCAGATGAACAAGAAGGAAATCGGCCGCATCGTAGAGGATGTTTGCAACCGCTACACCCTTTCTGAGGTTGAGCCTATCCTCGACGGCTTGAAGGACACCGGCTTCCATTACGCCACCATCGCTGGTATTACCGTTTCCGTTTACGACGCAACGGTTCCTCCCAGCAAGGACGCAATTCTTGCCGATGCCGACAACAAGGTTGCCGCTATCGAGGAAGACTACGAGATGGGTCTTATGAGCGCTGA
>ULWV01068032.1_pt1 | contig 10313 bp, 8 predicted proteins | sample 1960651 | NCBI WGS metagenome assembly ULWV01 (sample SAMEA4835820, study PRJEB28245) | human gut metagenome | biome: gut microbiome; material: fecal sample | place: Denmark | collected 2008
GCATTTGTTCCAAGGTGATTTCAAGCATTTCCTCCTGCCGTTCCCAACTCTGGTGGAACAAGAACGAATCTCAAGCTTTCTGGACGTGCAAATATTTAACCTAGACGAAGAGATTTCAATCCTTGAAAAACAGGCGGAGACGCTTGAGCGATACAAAGCGTCCATTGTCCACGAGGCGGTGACGAAGGGTCTCGACGAGACGGTCAGAACCAAGCCAAGCGGCGTCGAGTGGATCGGAGACATTCCCGTCCACTGGTCGATGAGCAGGCTCCGATATTTGACCTCCTTCGAATCAGGTGCGACTCCCAGCAAGGATGACCTCGGATATTGGGATGGGGACATCCCTTGGGTGTCTTCCATGGAGGTCAAGGCGGACGTCATCAAGGACACCTCCCTGCATATTTCGAAAGAAGCTGTAGGCAGCTGTTCCACAAGACTTTTGCCTGCAGGAACGTTGGTAATGGTCGTCCGATCGGGAATCCTCCAGCACACTATTCCCGTCGCAATTCTCGGGGCGTCGATGACCATCAATCAGGACATCAAAGCGATGAGGTTCGGCGGTGACATGCTTGCAAAGTATTTCTTCTACTTCGTCCGGGGCAATAACGACAATCTTCTCAAGGTGCTGATGAAGGATAAGTCGACTGTCGACAACATCAGCCTGAACTACCTTATGTCGCTGAACCTTCCGGTCCCCCCGATTGAAGAGCAGAAAAAGATAGTCGCTCGGCTCGATGAAAAAACGAACCGCATTGACAAGGTTCTCGAACTAAAACGTCGGCAGACTGAAGTCCTGCAGAAGCGACGTGAGTCGTTGATCTATGAATACGTTACTGGTAAATGCCGCGTTAAAGAGGAGGCATAGCCCATGGATGAGGTGTATCACTATTCAGAGGACTATTTCGCTTTGGACTTCTGCAGCAAGTCTGTCGGCTCGGGAAATCCCCTTACCGAGCAGGAGTTCCAACGCTATATCATCGAGAAGCTCGTTAACAGGAACGATTACGTCGAGAGAGTGGCAAAGACAGATTACGATCCCGTGCATGCCATGGACATCGGCATGCTTTTCGCCTTCCTCGAGAAGACCCAGACGGAGAAGTTGGAAAAGCTTCACGCCATCTACAACGGCGGATCGAAGCAGACCGTCCTCGCGAAGATCTCCGACGCAATCGCAAAGGACGGGCTCGTCGCCTGCATCAGGAATGGTGTACAGCTCGACTCCGGAATCGAGCTCGACCTCGTTCACCCACGTCCCGCCGCTTCGTTCGACCTTGATGCGAAGTCGCTTTACGGCGAGAACCAGCTTTCGGTCATGGAAGAGGTCTACCACAAGGAGGACGAGAGGATAGACCTCGTCATCTTTTTGAACGGCCTGGCGATCTTCACCATAGAGCTGAAGTGCGGCACCTCTGGTACTGGGTGGGATTATCGCGAGGCAATCAGGCAATACAAGGAGGACCGCGACTGCAAGACGCGACTGCTCATGCCGAAGGTCGGCGCCGTGGCTCACTTCGCGATGGATCTCGACCAGGTGTGGATGTGCGCCGAGCTGAAGGGTCTCGACTCGAAGTTCCTTCCCTTCAACCAGGGAGTGAGGCGCGGAGGGATGCAGCACGAGACGGAGGCCGGCAACCCTGTTCGCACGGACGGCCCGTCCACGGCGTACATGTGGGAGGATGTTCTGACCAAGGACACCGTCTTTGACCTGCTGTTCGATTTCGCCTACGTCAAGCGCGACAGGAAGACAAACAAGTCGAAGGACTCCAGGCCCATATTCCCCCGCTTTCAGCAGCTGAGAGCCGTCAGGAGGATTTCCTCGGACATCGCCAGGAACAAGACGCTGCGCGACTACCTCGTCGAGCACTCCGCTGGTTCGGGCAAGACCAACACCATCGGCTGGCTCGCCCACAAGCTCTCCTCGCTCTACGCCGAGGGAGAGGACGAGCCCTTGTTCTCCAAGGTCCTCATCGTCACCGACCGCATCATCGTGGACCGCCAGCTCCAGGAAGCCGTCCTTGACATGGCACGCGACCAGCATGTCGTCCGCGTGATCGACTCCGAAGGAAAGTCCGACGAGAACGGCGAGGCCTCGAAGTCGGGGAAGCTAAAGCGCGCCCTCGCCGGCGGCCACAGGATCGTCGTGTGCACCATGGGGGCGTTCCTCAACCTCGAGCCGGGTTCCTTCGACGGAACGGGAAACCACTTCGCTGTGCTCATCGACGAGGCCCATGGGTCGACCTCCGGCCAGACCATGGCGTCGCTTAACGCGTCTCTCTCGGACATCGACGAATCTGACTCCGCATTGGAGAGGATCTCCGACGTCGTAGCCGCGGACATCGCGCGCTCCGGCAGGCAGAAGAACGTGACAATCATCGGCTTCACGGCCACGCCGACTGGTAGGACGCTCGACATGTTCGGTACGCTGAACACCGAGGGCAAGAAGGAGGCGTTCGACCTCTATTCCATGCGTCAGGCGATCGAGGAGGGGTTCATTCTCGACGTGACTTCTAGCTACACCACGTATGACTCGTTCTGCAAGGTGGTCAAGTCGGTTCCCGACGACCCCGAGCTGGAGACCTCGTCCGCAAAGAGACAGCTCGCGCATCTCATCGCATGCGCGGACGGGACGATAGAGGGAAACCTCGCCGTTATGGTCGACCACTTCGTATCCCAGGTGGCCGGCGAGCTCGGAGGCAAGGCAAAGGCCATGATCGTAACGTCGAGCCGTGAGGCTGCGGTGAGGTACCGCCTCGCGTACGACGAACTGCGCAGCGAGAACCTACAGAAGCTCGGGCGTTTCCAGGCGCTTGTCGCGTTCTCCGGCTCCATCACGGTAGATGGCGAGGAGTACACCGAGAGGGGCATGAACGGCGGCCTCGCCGAGGACAAACTTCCCGAGACGTTCGACGGCTCCGACTACAGGATCCTTATCGTCGCCGACAAGTACCAGACAGGGTTCGACCAGCCGAAGCTCTGCGCGATGTACGTTGACAAGAAGCTTCACGGACTCACTGCGGTGCAGACGCTCTCGCGCCTCAACAGGATATGCGCGCCGTACGAGAAGCGTCCGTTCGTGCTCGACTTCAAGAACTCCTACGAAGATATAGCGAAGGCGTTCGCCCCGTACTACGAGAACACAGTCCTGGACAACCCCCTGACCCTACCTGATCTCAAGGAGACGGAGCGTCACCTTCTTGAGCTGAACGTGCTCGATGCAGACGACGTCCGGGAGTTCTACAGCCTTCTCGCCAAGACGCGCCAGACCGCTGGTGACAAGGGGCGCATGTGGGCGATTTTGGGATCGGCCAAGTCCCTTGTTCTCTCCATGGATGAGGATGAGGCAGACAGGGCGCGCAGGGTGATTCGCCACTTCGTGCGTCAGTATACCTTCCTGTCCATGTCGGCACCTTTCACGGACACGCATATGCACATGGAGTACCGCTTCTGTCAGTTCCTCATTCGCGAACTCTCGACTGGCGGTCACGGTGATGGTATCGACATCACCGATAAGGTCACTCTGGAGGACTTCGACGTCCAGAAGAGAGCCGAGCACAAGGGTGAAGTTCTCGACCCGTCTCCGGAGGTGACTATCGCGCGCGGAATCGGAACGGGCCTCTCGAAAGACGTCATGGAGACCCTGTCGCAGATTGTCGCTGAGTGGAACGCCCGATACTGCAAGGCGTTCGACACCGAGATCGCCGCTGGATCCCTCATAGCGCTCAAAGGTTCCCTGGAAAAGAATGAGAAGGTGCGTCAGAGCGCGAAGGTCAACCCCAAGAGGAACTTCGCCAACACCATCGACGACGAGACCGAGCAGGCGCTGGTAGACAACTACTTGCAGAACGAGGACTGGTATTCGTTCCTTCTCGATAAACCGGAGGTGCGAAAGGATCTCGTGCACCTGCTCGTAGACGACCTGTACAACGGATTGTCGAGAGAGTGATAACGATGTATTTGATGCTCCTCGGAGACGCGATAGGCAAAATCACGAAGCTCATGGCACACGAGAGAAGGAGTTGGGAATGCCAAAAAGGTCGTTAGGGGTAAAATCGCTACGATTTAGGCAAAAAGGCATAAAGCCAGAAGATGCTGAGTCGTATGCTCCGTCCGACTTGGACGGAGCCAATCTTCTAGATCTGTTCCTCGACTGGGCCAGCAATGAAGAGAACATTCCCCTTATGAATAAGTCGTCAATCGACTGCCTCAAGATCTGCTCTGTTAAGAAATTAGATTCCGAATCTCTCCTCATCGATGCGCTGACCGGAAAGCGAGGAGAAGAGGGGGAGCTTTTTGACCTCGCGAAATCCGACCCCGTCTTCCACATCACGGAAGAACAGGCGCCTACGGCGCACACGAGGACTCTACTTTACGTTCCTCGTCGAGGCGAGATAGCGCTCCTGTTTTCTGAATACTGCCTTAGGGGAGCTTCAGGCGCGCGGATGCATAAACTATTCTCTAGTTATTTCTCGAAAGAGAACAAGCACATAAAGATGGATTCTGAGTCTGTTCTTGAAGGATCAGAATGGCTCAATCACGTCTCCGCAGTAAAGAATCTCGAAATCAAGATTCACGGCGTCCCTCCTTCGGCTGCTGCTTCAATCAGGGCCGTTGACAGTACGATTTCTCTAATTTGCCAACCGAAAAAGGGACAGAACATAGCATTGAATGTCCTGAATGACCTGAGAAAAAGAAGCGTCAAGCCAGGTGATGTATTGGGATTTCCAGACTTCAATTCAGAAGATGCAGATGTGTTAGCTACTGTTCAGGGCGAAGATAAACGAACAAAGAAGATCAATGTATTCCAAGAGGACAGTGCTCCAAAATTTTATAGGACGTTGAGCGAAAACAACGAGCCTGAATTGAGCGATGACGAGTTTGTGTCCGAATGTCGGAAGTATGCTCAGGAGTTGTTGGCGGGGCTAGGGCAAGATGGGTCTTAGACAATGTTGAAAAACGTGAAATCAATTATCTTCACCGATCATGGGATCAACTTCCTTGCGCTACTCCTTCTCGTACTTCTTCCTGTGATCGCGGCTGCCCTCATTGCATACTGCGGATGCATGGTCTTAGACAGGTCGTTGGCAATGACCTTTGTCTCTATGGTTACAGCGATAATGTGCACAACTTCGGTTTTGGTTTTTCAGATACGCACTACGGCTTTCCAGGAAGATAAGAGACTTGTCGAAAGAGACAAGCTTGCTATCAATGAGGCATTTACCTTAAATATTTGGGCAATTGCAACCGGTCTCGTTTTGGCAATTCTTCTCATCATCCCTGACTTCTCCTCGGGAAGTTTTATTAGCGAGACTTCAATCTATGCTGTTGTAATTGCTTTTCTCTTGCTTCATTTTCTTGGAGCAATATGCATCTTCCTTCAACGGTTCTTTTGGTCTTTCGAGAGAATCGCTACGAAAAAGCCCCGCTAATTACTTGAGAAGCCCTTCCAAAGCGTGTACCGATCGGGGGTAAGCTCATAATTGTCGAACTCTCTGCGCGTGCGGTACCGATGCTCAGGCGCACCACGAGCTCGATTTCCTCGTCTTCCTCAAGATCTTCAGGAAGCGTCAGCCCGTAGATGCCGTCGACCTTTACGGGCTGACGTCGAAGGCCTCCTCCATGTCAAACAGAACATGGATGGCCTCGACTACGCCTCGCCCCCAATCCACCTTGGGCACCGACACGCTAACGTCGAGGGGCTAGCGCGATCTCCTCGATTATGAGCTCTCGCTTCACGGCGAAGCCCTGAGTTAACATGATCTGCGGCGTGCTTTCTATTGTTTACGAGCTCGATCCAGTCGTTTTCCATAAGTTCGTCCCTGAGGGCTCGGATTCCCCGGGAAGGTATTTCTCATGGAAGGAAAGCGACTATTGCTTCAAAGTTGGCGAGGGAATCTACTTCAATCCTGGAAGCTCAACTTATGTGAAAATCGAAACGCTGAAGATCGTTTTTGAGGCAGCGGGCATTGACTGCTCAGAGCTTCTGATCGAGCTGTACAAGTCGAAGATCGGGGATCCATCGTAGCTACTGGGGCCTGTAGGGGCTTCTCTACCCTGCCCTCCCTTGGCATACAACGTCCAAGTGTCCATCAGTTAGTGCTCGCAGTTTCCCATGACCCACCGTGACCTACGAAAATGCCTCGGATGACCCGAAAATCCGTGACCCAAATTTGACCCTATGGATTCTCGGCAATTTTTGAGACTGGATGCAAATGGGACAAACTGGAGCAAACTGCGGCAAACTGGAACAAACTGGAGATAGTTTCTAACTATTGAGTGGGAGTAGCAAATATCTAGCGTTTCCGAGCCCCTGAACTGCATAAACGGGTCAGGGGCTTTTCGTTTGGCAACCTCCGGGCAATCTTGGGGTATCGCGCCAAAAGATTTGCGCAAGGAGGTCGACGAGTGGGCTCTCGTTGACCTCCTTGCGCACTGACGTCGCGAATTAGCACATGATAGCGTCGTCAGCCGTGAAGGCGTCGAGGGATCCTTGCTTGACCTGAATGCAGACGTATGTGATGCCCGAGTCGGACGCGGCACGAAGCTGGCGGTGCGCAGCGGGAGAAATGCGCAGCCAGTCGCCGGCCGCAAGCTCGATATCCTCACCGTCGATCGTGGCCGATCCTGCGCCCTCGAGCACGCCATAGATCTCCTCGTTTTCCTTGTGTGCGTGGACGAACGGAACGCCAGCGCCGGCGGGAAGGTTGTTGACACTCACCTCTGCCCCGGTAAGCCCGAGCACTTCGTGCAGCTCGACACGGCCCTCGTTACCGATATGGGTCCTTGCATAATTAGCCATAACGGCTCCTCTCTTGGGGTTGATTTGCCTTGCAGGCATCTCCTGCGTGAGATATATTCAACGCAAAAGCGCATGCAAATACGAGTACGCACATATTTGTAACTGCGTGCCTTTTTGTGAAACCGAGGTCAAGGAAGTTGGATCTGTCATGATGGCAAAAGAGGAGCTCCCGGAATGTCCAGTCGCAACGGCGGTAGCGCTCATTGGCGGCAAGTGGAAGCTGCTCATTATCCGTAACTTGCGCGTACGCCCCTGGCGTTTCAACGAGTTGCGCCGCGACCTTGAGGGAATCTCTCAGAAGGTGCTTACCGACAGCCTGCGACAGATGGAGGATGATGGGCTGGTCTTTCGCCATGACTATGGCGAAAATCCTCCCCGCGTTGAGTATGGCCTCACCGAACTCGGTCGTCAGATGATGCCCGTCGTGGACTCGCTCGCAGACTTCGGCGCCTATTACAAGACAATTGTTCCGTAGCAGACACGTCGCTTAGGGGAATGAAGAACCACCTCCCGAGATCACGTTCGCCCTCGGGAGGTGGTTCCAATGGTGTAACGGGTTGGCGCCTACATGCAGCAAACGCCCGCTGTAGAGCAGGCGTTTGCTAGGTCAATGATTTCCAGATGGGGGCCATCTGGAAATCAGGCTCTCGTCGCTTTCACCAAGCAGGCCATGTTCTCCCCGAGTTGACGCAGCGTATCTTCCCCAAAGGAGTCGTCGCCGCTGTTGAGCATCATGTTCCAGTAGGTCGAAGAGGCTACCGGCATGCCGCTGAATGTGAAGTAGCGGCTCAGCTCATCGAGCGCCGAGGTGGATCCTGCATGCCAAAGCGTCGTCACTGCACATGCAGGCTTGCCGGCGAACTGCCTTCCATGCACGCTTGCAGCATAGAACACGCGGTCAAGCAATGCGAGCAGCGCGCCGTGTGGGGTGAGACCCCACGACGTCTTTGCACCTATTACCCATTCGTCAAAACTTGTCATTTGCCCCTAGAGGAACTTGTCGAGCTCGCGATCAACCTCAGCCTTGCGCTTCACGCGGGGATTGACGATGAGCCGCCCTCGATGAATGACGTGCTTTACTGTGCGCAACGCGCGCAGGTCCTCCAGCGGATTGCCAGTTGTGACAATCATGTCAGCCTCCTTCCCCACCTCGATTGAGCCCGTGATGTCGTCGATGCCAGCAAGCTGGGCATTGCGCAATGTTGCGGTATGAAGAGCAAACGAGCGCGACACGCCAACATACTTCTCGAAGTAGCACAGCTCGCGCCAAAAATCGTACTGAGTGATCCAGGGACACCCAACGTCATTGCCAAGCGCCACAGGAACCCCCTGCTCCAGGGCTGCCTTGGCATTGGCGATAATACCCTCGAAGACCATATTGCCGTTAAACTGCTCGACCTCGCTTGCACAAGAGACGGAGCGATCGAACAGCGCATACGGAAGCGCAGGAGAAAGCGTAGTGCACAGGAAGGAGTTTCCCTCCTTGAACAGGCTCATCACCTCGTCAGTCGGAGCAGCGCCGTGCTCGATCGAGTCTACGCCGCACTCGAGCGCCATACGCACGCCTTCGGTTGACTCGACATGCGCAGCAACGATAAAGCCCAGCCCGTGCGCCTTGTCGCAAACCGCGCGCACCATATCCGGCTCCATCTTGAGCTCGCCAGGCGTACCCTTTTCTTTGGCATCAAGGACGCCGCCGGTAATCATGAGCTTGACAAGGTCGACACCCTGCAACCTGGCAGTCTCAACCTGCGCAAGCGCCTCTGGAATGCTATTTGCCGCGATGGCAACCGAACCGGCCATGTGACCTCCCGGCACCGATATGCCCATATTGGCAGCAAGAATGCGCGGAGCCTCCAACTTTCCCGCCGCGGCGTCATCACGCACGCGCGTGTCGAAGTCACCCAGGCCGCCTACTGTTCGTATGGTGGTGACGCCGCTGTGCAGCTCGAGGCGCGCGTATTCGGAGACAAGGCGGTAGGCGACAGCTCGCGTAAGACCGTTCGACATAATTTTCCTTACCAGCGCCTCGTTATCACGCTGCTTCTTCTGGGGTTTGCCGTTACCTGCCAGATGCACATGCATGTTTATGAGGCCCGGAAGGAGATAGGCGCCCTTGAGGTCAAAGGTCTCGCATCCAGACAAATCGGCATCGGCTAGGGGTGCGACATCAACGATGCGCCGTCCCTCGACCACGACCGCGTGGTTTTCAAGCATCTCCATGCCCTCGGTTCCATCGAGAACGTTTGCGTTGATGTACGCTGTCCTCTTGCCCTCGGCGGCGCCGGTGCCGATCTTCGCCATATGCCATCCCTCCGCTTCTTTACCCTCACCTCAGCCTTAGCTTGCTTCGTGCCAACATACCACAAAGGCCGCAAATGAAGGCTTTCCACTGCCGCATGAGATCATCGCATCACTCTCCCGATGGCCTTGCAGTTGATACATATACGCAGCTGATGAGCGAACGCAGCTGCGGCATATAACAGAATGGCGAGCAGACGGATAGATACCGGACAATCGGTTCGAACGATCAGCACACGTGCGTTCGGGCCTTGTTGGAACAGCCCTACCGCTGGCGCAAATCCTCGAAACGAGAAACGGCCCAGTCGAATGACTAGGCCGTTTCTCGTTGAAGTTTTGCTTGTTTGTGCGAACGTGCGCTTTCGGTGCTAGCTAGCGGTTGCAACGCCTTGCCGCGGCAATGCCAGCCGCGGCTGCTGCAGCTGCTGCGCCAACGACACCCAGGGCAACCGCCATTGCGTCGCTATCGCCCGTTGCGGGCAAGGCGGTCTTGGCAGGCTCAACAACCGCAGCTGTCTTTGCGGAGACAGAGTCCGCTACCGGATTTTCCGCTTCAAACCGAGGAGCAAACTCGGTCTTAATTTCCAGGTCGGGCTTTACATCCGGGTCCGGCTTGGCGCCCGGGTCGGGCTCAGGATCGGTCGTGTCGGTTGCAATCAAATATACGTTGCTGCCAAAGACACAGCGGATGAAGTACTCGTGTCGTGTCTCGAGAATGGTCCCCTCCCCGTTGTTGTAGTTGCTGAAATCGAAGTCGGCGAGTGCGCCAATGCAGATCAAATGCAACAGATCCAGGCTGTAGGAAATCAGAGGATCGGCGCCGCCGCCCGTAAAGACCAAGGTCGCTCTTTCGTGATTGTCGATGGCAGCCAGGCTGATCGAAACGTTTGCCTCATTGGGGTTGTCTGTTTTGACTAAAGCCTCAGTATCGGGATCGATCTTGAAGAAGTAGACAGACTCGTTATGCCAAAGGGTGAAATCTTCAGGCGCATCGGGGAAGTCGTATACGTACGCTTCGTCCTGGATCAGTGTGAAAGCAGGTGGCAGCTCAAGGTCGTAGAAGTGGTTGACTACGGTGGTATTGATTTTGATTTCGCCGCCGCCTGGATTGGCTGTGCCGCGAGTGAGTGCTGCTGCGGGCGCAGATGGGACATCGACAGATTTAGGTGCTGGCGCAGCGGTCGAATCGCCTGCAGGCGCGACGGCTGCTTCGGTT
>ULWV01013942.1_pt1 | contig 10213 bp, 7 predicted proteins | sample 1960651 | NCBI WGS metagenome assembly ULWV01 (sample SAMEA4835820, study PRJEB28245) | human gut metagenome | biome: gut microbiome; material: fecal sample | place: Denmark | collected 2008
AAAACAAAGTCACCAGTAGAATTCGGGGCAAAGTTTGACCTTAGCATTGATGATAATGGTCTTGGCAGAATAGAAAAGATATCCTATGATGCCTACAATGAAAGTACAGTGTTGAAAGAAGCGGCAGAGCGTTTCAGGGAACGGACCGGTCATTATCCGGAACGTATATTAGCAGACCAGATCTATCGTACCAGAGAAAACAGAAAATACTGTAAGATGCATGGAATACGATTATCCGGCCCAAAGCTTGGGAGACCAAGCCTTGAAAAACAGTCAGTGAAAGAGAAAAAACAGGAATATCAGGATAACAAGGATCGAATAGAGGTAGAAAGAGCCTTCAGCTTAAGCAAACGTTGCTATGGAATGGGCTTGATTAAAACCAAGCTTTATGACACAACCCTAACTTCAATCGCGTTATCCGTATTTGTGACGAATCTGTTCAAGATACAGTCACGGATACTTTTTACACTTTTATGGCTACTGGAACTATTAACACGTCAATCTGCTGATTTTGAGCCAGAGACGGTTTAATCAGCAGACACTATTTACCTGCATCTTCATCACACGCCGATCATTTCTTCTACTTCATTTTCCTTGCCACTAAATTATAAATTCTTCTGTCAAGTCATCAATATTTTCCCATTTACTGCCTTCTGTGACGCTATCTAAAGCATTTGTAATAATGCTCCCCATTCTACCATGACATCTGAATAATTCAAATCCTTACATTTTCTGCAAGCACCTTTCCAAATTTCAATAAATATTATCGTAACAAGTCCAGCAATGTATATTCACCCTTTTGAACTTTTGACATTTCATGATATTTCTTTATTGCCGTCACAAGAATCCTCGGATCGCTGAAGTACATTTTCACAAAATCATAGGACTTTACCTCCGTCATCTTCAAATCCTCTTTGCAAAAACTGCTGGGTTTCTTCCCGGATTTCTTGAATTCCTTATACTTATTCTCATTAAAGATGATTAGCATCTCTATTTCCGGTGCCGTAATAACATTAATCACGTCCACCTTGCCAGTGTATGCCTTACTGAGCTTAAAGTTTTCACGTCTTGAGTCAAGAATTCTAATAACAGAAATCTTATCCATAAATCCTTTTCTCAAATATTTTTCTTCAAACTTCTTGCCTTCCCGACAGCGGATCACTTCTTCCTCAATCATCTCTTCTCGGGAAAAAATCAGGAGCTCATAATCCAAGAGTATATCTATAATGGCAGTTTCAGCTGCGCCCTCACAGATACACGCCTTATATTTTGCTAATTCCATGGGTACCTCCTATGCAAGAGAGGCAGCGATACTCTTCTTTAGTTGCATATATGCCTCGTATGTCGGAGTCGTACCTTCAAGAAAACCGCTCTGGTATGCATCGCTCTTCTTGATATCATTTCTTTTCAGTATATTGGATAGATTCTCTACTGTGATGCCATTACGATTTCTGGTAATAAATATGCTATCATTACGATCATACTCATCAAGCAATTCCGGATAATGTGTAGAAAAGAGAAGTGTACCACCTTTTTTGTTCAGCTTGCTGTCCATGAAGAATCGCATCAGTGTCGTAACAATTTCTTTATTGAAATGGTTCTCTACTTCATCTACAACAATATACCCACCTTTTTGCAATACTTCCTGCGCAAGGGTAAAAGTAATCATTCCTTTTACCGTACCTGATGAAAGGTAGTTGTTCAGTTCCACCGGATTATTAAGAAGAATTTCCTCTTTTCCCCTGAATTTCAGATGGATTAGTGTCTTATTATCATTTTCATCAAAATGCAACCTCTCAATTGTCGGATCCAAGAATGTAATGACCTCTGTAGGAATATCTTCTGAGAATGGAAGAATATTTTCATTCGTATATTTCAAAAGATTTACTATCCGTATATGTTCCTTTATCTTTTTATTTCTGGCAATCATAATACTTACATCATCGGATAAAAATTCTTCCTGGCTGCTCCTGATTATCGCCGGCTCTTTTCCTTCAAAATCAAGCATTGCCTTGCGGGTAGTCACTTCAACTACATTCTTTTTCCATAAAGACTCTGAGACAATACTGTAATTTGTCCCTTCTGACTTACTTTTCTTGGATGCAATAATCGTTTCCAATCGACAAATTTCATTCGTCTTTCCGGAAAAGAAATACATATTCAATTTGACTTCTTTTGCATCGCCCAATATATCTCTGGTTTCAATGTGGTTAATTGGCTCATTATTGATTATTTCTAAAGCAAGCAGAATAACCTTTAATACAGATGTCTTACCGGATGCATTGATACCAATAAAACCAGTTGCAGAATTTAAATAAATATTTGAAAATAACGGATACAGAATACTCTTTTGTTCTTCTGCGATTCTCTGCTGCGCATAAAAGTTCAAAGCAAGCTTTTCCTTGAATAGCGGTAATCCTTCCGCTGTAATACGAAGAAGTTTCATGAATGCCTCCTAATTTATTAACAGTTTTTACGTTTTTATTCTTAGTATAGGAATAGTATACCATTTGCTTTGTAATTTATCAACGAATTTTACGTTTTTATAATAATCAACCTGTCCGGTTGATAATCCTACCGTTTTACAAAACAGGGGTACAATGGGGGTACAAATACCATTCTCATTCCCCAAGCGCCTTGATTTTAAGCCATTTCAGACAAAAGTACAGGTCCTACCGTGGCAGATGGATAACACTTTTATCAAATCACGTATCATTTCCCCTTATTTTATTATATATGGAATGCCAAAAACAACCTGCTTCATTTGGTAATTTCTCATAATACCCAACAGCAAACGGCTGTCTTCCATATGCCTTATCGCCCTAAAAGCAGAAAGATTTATTGCATAAATGCTTCAAAAATGATAGTCTAAATACATGCTTGTCGTTAGTTATGAACCAAGAGTTTGTTTCAACTAACACTCATGCAGGTATTTGCGAAACACACTATCCCAGATACAGAATTGTGAAAACAACACAATTCGTCACTCGCACAGTAAATTCGCACTTACCCAAATATTTTAAATACAGGAGGTGTCACAATGGGTGATACAGAAAATAAAATACCTTTAAGAAGTGAAGTAGCCGTTGAGAATACCTGGGCTTTGGAAGACCTCTATGCTACAGATGATGACTGGAAAGCAGACATGGAACGTCTCAAATCCATGATGCAGCAGGCTTGCGGATACCAGGGCAAATTAAGCCAGAGCAGCGCACAGTTACTGGCTTTCCTGAAATTACAGGATGATATCAATGTCGTTCTGACAGACTTTGCCAACTACTCTTTCCGCAAGGCTGATGAAGATACCAGAAATACCACATATCAGGGATTTAAGAGCCAGACCAATTCTTTGATTGTTGCCCTGTCCGGTGCTTTGTCTTTTGCGGAGCCGGAGATTCTCTCCATCCCGGATGAGACTCTGGAGCAGTTCTATCAGGAACAGTCTGAATTGTCCGTATACAAGCGCTATATCCACGATATCCGTCGTAAGAAGGCTCATATCCTGAGTAATGCAGAAGAGAAGATCATGGCTGCTGCCGGTGAAATGGCACAGGCTCCAGACGAGATCTACGGACTTCTCAACAATGCAGATATGACTTTCCCCGATATCACAGACAGCAACGGCAAGCAGTTACATGTAACCCACGGAAGTTTCATTCCTCTGCTCCAGAATTCTGATGTGAAGGTAAGAAAAGCCGCTTTTGAATCCCTTTACAGCAGCTATGATTCCCTGAAAAACACTTCAGCAGCTCTGCTTGCAGCACAGATGAAGCAGTTACAGTTCAATGCGGATATGCGTCATTATGACTCTGCACTGGCTGCGGCTCTCGATAACAACAACGTAGATACTGCTGTATACTACAACCTGATTGAAGCTGTACATGATAACATGGATGCCATGTACAAATATGTTCGTCTCCGCAAGAAGCTTCTGGGCGTGGAAGAGCTTCATATGTATGATCTGTATACTCCTATCGTATCAGATGTTGACAGCTATATCTCCTTCGAGGATGCAAAAGCCAATGTACTGGATGCACTTGCAGTCATGGGCGAGGATTATGTAGCTATTCTGAAGGAAGGCTTCAACAACCGTTGGATTGATGTATATGAGAACGTCGGAAAGCGCAGTGGTGCTTACTCAGCCGGTACTCGTAAGCATCCTTACGTACTGTTAAATCACAACAACGACCTGAATACAGAATTTACACTGGCACACGAAATGGGCCATGCACTTCATTCCTATCTTTCAACCGCTAACCAGCCTGTTGTAGATTCTGACTATGTAATCTTTGTTGCAGAAGTTGCATCTACCTGTAACGAAGCACTGCTGATGCAGCATCTGCTGAAAAAGACATCAGACAAGAAGCAGCGTGCATACCTGATCAACTATTTCCTTGAACAGTTCAGAACTACTCTGTATCGTCAGACAATGTTTGCAGAGTTTGAATTAAAGATGAGCGAACTGACTGCAAATGGCGAAAGTGTCAATGCGGAAACTGCTACCAAGGTATATCATGACCTGATTGATCTGTACTTTGGTCCTGATATCGTTCATGATGAATATATTGATCTGGAATGGGCTAGAATCCCTCACTTCTACTACAACTTCTATGTATATCAGTATGCTACCGGCTTCTCTGCCGCTATCGCACTGTCACAGAAGATTCTGTCTGAAGGGGAGTCTGCTGTTAAGGCATATAAGGAGAAATTCTTAAGTGCCGGCTGTTCCAAAGATCCTGTATCCATCTTAAAGGATGCCGGAGTAGATATGTCCACCAAGAAACCTGTAGAGCAGGCACTTGCTCTGTTCAATAGTCTCCTTGATGAAATGGACGAATTAATGAAATAATCTGTATAGAAAAATGGCGGCTGATCAGTTCAGTCGCCATTCTTATGCTTATTATAACAATTCTTTCAATATCTGATTTACCATTGCAGGATCTGCTTTTCCCTTCATGGCTTTCATGGTCTGTCCTACAAGGAAACCGATTGCTCGGTCTTTTCCATTGTGGTAATCTTCTACTGACTGTGGATTTGCAGCAATAATCTCTTCGATGGTCTTTCTGAGTGCCCCTTCGTCATTGACAGTCTTTAAGCCCTTTTCCTCTACATACTTCTCAGGGTCTACATCCTCTTCAAACATGACTTCAAATACTTCTTTTGCCACGGAAGAATTAATTGCCTTGGCATCTACAAGACCAATGAGCTTTGCCAGATTCCCAGGAGCGAACCTGATATCCTCCGGGTCCATATTCTTCTCCTTCAAAAGACGCAGTGTCTCTCCCATAAGCCAGTTGGACACTTTCTTGGGCTGCTTGCAGATAGCAACCGTCTCTTCAAAGAGATCTGCCATATGCTTGGAATCTGTAATGATTCCAATATCATATTCCGGTATATCGAATTCTTCCTTGTAACGCGCCATCTTCGCTTCACGGAATTCCGGCTGTCTCAAGCGGATCTGCTCCAGCCATTCATCACTGATATAGACCGGTACAAGGTCAGGATCAGGGAAATAACGATAGTCCTGTGCATCCTCTTTGGAACGCATTGCATAGGAATATTCCTTTGCATCATCCCAGCGCCTTGTTTCCTGTACAACTTCCTTACCTGACTCCAACAGTTCAATCTGTCTCTCACGCTCTCCCTCGATTGCATGTGTGATTGCCTTGAAAGAGTTGAGATTCTTCATTTCTGTTCTGGTTCCGAATTCCTTTGCACCTACTTCTCTGACAGACAGGTTCACATCTGCCCTCATGGAGCCTTCATTTAATTTACAGTCAGATGCCCCCAGGTACTGTACTGTCATACGAAGCTTCTCCAGATAGGCAATGACCTCTTGCGCATTGCGCATATCAGGCTCTGATACAATCTCGATCAAAGGCACACCGGAACGGTTATAATCTACCAGTGAGCAGTCTTCCCATTCATCATGGATCAGCTTACCGGCATCCTCTTCCATATGAATCTCATGAATACCGATAGATTTCGTTCCCTGCTCTGTCTCAATATCTACATGTCCATTGCTGCAGATAGGCAGATACAGCTGACTGATCTGATAGTTCTGTGGATTATCCGGGTAGAAATAATTCTTTCGGTCAAACTTACAGTACTGTGTAATCTGGCAGTTTGTAGCCAATCCTACAGCCATTGCATATTCAACGACCTGTTTATTCAATACGGGCAGAGAACCCGGCATACCTGTACATACAGGGCAGGTATGTGTATTTGGCGCACCACCAAAAGCGGTAGAGCATCCACAGAATATCTTGGTCTTGGTTGCAAGCTCTACATGAACTTCCAGACCGATGACTGTTTCATATTGCTTTGACATAACTATCTGCCCTCCTTCTTACCAAACTCACCACGGATTTTCTCATACGTATATGCAGCCTGAATCAGTTTCTTTTCCTCGAAGCTGTCTGCAAGAAGCTGCATACCAATCGGTAATCCCTGACTGTCCACGCCGCATGGTACGGAGATTCCTGGTAATCCTGCCAGATTGACAGAGATTGTATAGATATCTCCCAGATACATCTTCAACGGATCGGATAAGCTCTCTCCAAGCTTCGGTGCTGTGGTCGGCGCAACAGGTCCAAGAATCAGGTCATATTTGGAAAAGGCATCATCAAAAGCCTTACGTATCATGGCTTTTACACGCAACGCCTTTAAATAATATGCATCATAATAACCGGAGCTTAATACAAAGGAACCCAGCATGATTCTACGCTTTACTTCCGGTCCAAAGCCTTCAGAACGTGTCCTCTTGTACATGTTGTGGAGGCCTTCATACTCAGAAGTACGATAGCCATACTTGATACCGTCAAAACGCTCCAGGTTAGAGCTTGCTTCTGCTGCTGCAATGGTATAGTAAGTGGGAATCGCATATTCTACCAGACTCAGGTCAAATTCTTCTACAATAGCGCCTTTTGCTTCCAGTGCCTTAGCAGCTGCAAGAACTGCCTCTTTTACCTCGCTGTCCAGACCATCTCCGAAATAATCTCTTGGAATACCAATCTTCATGCCTTTCACATCCTCTATTAAAGCTGATGTAAAGTCTGTGTCTTTTCCAATCGCAGCTCTGTCAATGGAAGTAGAATCCTTGGTATCGTGGGACGCAATTGCTTCCATAACGGTCGCACAGTCTGTTACATCCTTGGTCAAAGGCCCTATCTGATCCAGAGAGGAACCATATGCAATCAGACCATATCGTGATACCGTTCCATACGTAGGCTTCATACCAACGACACCGCAGAAAGATGCAGGCTGACGAATAGAACCACCTGTATCAGACCCAAGTGCGAAGAAACATTCCTCTGCTGCTACGGCTGCTGCAGAACCACCGGAAGAACCGCCTGGTACATGCTCTGTATTCCATGGATTTCTGGTAACTCCATAGGCAGAAGTCTCTGTTGTAGAGCCCATGGCGAACTCATCCATGTTGGTCTTACCAATCATCACTGCACCTGCCTTTTCCAGATTCTTCACTGCTTCTGCAGTAAAAGTCGGGATAAAGTTGCCCAATATCCTGGAAGAACAGGTTGTCAGAACGCCTTCTGTACACATATTGTCCTTGATTGCCACAGGAACACCGGCTAAAGGTCCTGTCAATTCTCCTGCTTCAATCTGCTTCTGTACAGCTTCTGCTTTTGCAAGCGCAGCTTCCCTGTCTATGGTCACATAGGCATGAATGGATTCCTCGGATGCATCAATCCTGTCCAATACTGCCTTCATGGCTTCTACAGCAGTGGTTTCACCAGCCTTGATTGCCTGTGCCAGCTCCACTGCACTATATGCTAAAATATCCATTGCTTAACCTCCATCCTAGTCAAATGTTCTCGGTACCATGAACATGTTATCCTTCTCACCCGGCGCATTCTTTAAAGTCTTCTCACTTTCATCACCGTTTGTCACCACATCTTCACGAAATACATTCTGTACGGGGAATACATGTGACATTGGTTCAATCCCTGTCGTATCCAGCTCATTTAACTTATCAATATAGTCAAGCATACTGCCCATATCCTTCTTTGCCTGTTCCTTCTCTTCCGGGGAAAGCTCCAGCTTGGATAAGATACCGACATATTCTATTGTCTCATCACTGATTATATTTGCCATACCTGATTCCTGCCTTTCTAATCCCTTACCTTGATGTGAACCTCACGGAGCTGCTGCTCTGTCACATCATTCGGTGCCCCGCACATCAGATCCTGTGCAGAACCGCTCATCGGGAATGCAATAACTTCACGGATATTCTCTTCATTGCGAAGAAGCATGATCATTCGGTCAATACCAGGTGCCATACCTGCGTGTGGTGGTGCTCCGAACTGGAATGCCTGATAGAGTGCTCCAAACTTGCTCTTTAATGTCTCTTCATCATATCCTGCAATTTCAAAAGCCTTTACCATGATCTGCATATCGTGGTTTCTGACTGCACCGGAAGAAAGCTCCACACCGTTGCATACAATATCGTACTGGTAAGCCAGAACATCCAGCGGATTCTTAGTCTCCAATGCTTCCAGACCGCCCTGCGGCATGGAGAATGGATTGTGGGTAAAGCCAAGCTGCTTTGTCTCAGGGTCGATTTCATACATCGGGAAATCATTTACATAGCAGAAACGGTATGCATTCTTCTCGCACAAGTCTAACTTGCTGCCTAATTCGTTACGCAGCTGGCCTGCATAGTAGTTTGCTCTTTCTTCCTTGTCTGCGATAAAGAAAATCGTATCTCCTGCCGACAGGGAAGCAAGCCCGGCAAGCTGTCCCTTCATTTCATCCGGGATGAATTTATCAATAGGTCCCTTATAAGTCATATCCTCGGCAACTTCCAGATAACCTAAGCCTCCCATTCCCATATCGGTGGCAAATTTCAGGAGCTTCTCATGGAAGCCCTTGGACATCTCTGCATGTACCTTGATTGCTCTGACTGTTCTTCCAACAAAGGGCTTAAAAGTACATTTCTGGAAGAAATCTGTCACATCTATAATACGAAGCGGGTTACGAAGATCCGGCTTATCACAGCCAAACTCCAGCATAGCCTGCTTATAGCTGATAATCGGATAAGGAGCCTGTGTTACGGCATATCCTTCCGGTGCAAATTTCTCAAATGCTGCTGATAAGACTTCCTCACCAACCCTGAATACATCCTCCTGTGTAGCAAAGCTCATCTCGAAATCAAGCTGATAGAACTCTCCCGGTGAACGGTCTGCTCTTGCATCTTCATCTCGAAAACACGGTGCTACCTGGAAATATTTGTCAAAACCGGATACCATCAGCAGCTGCTTATACTGCTGTGGAGCCTGGGGCAATGCGTAGAATTTACCCTTATATTTTCTGGATGGTACGATATAATCTCTTGCGCCCTCCGGGGAAGAAGCACACAGGATAGGGGTCTGAATCTCCAGAAATCCCATCTCTGTCATCTTCTGGCGTAAGAAGCTGATTACCTGGGAACGGAAGATAATGTTATCCTTAACCTTGGCATTCCTCAGGTCAAGATAACGGTATTTCAGACGAATATCTTCTCTTGTCTCCTTGGATGTCATGATCTCAAAAGGCAGCTGGCTGTATACCTTGCCAAGTACAGTGATCTGCTGTGCTTCCAGTTCAATAGTTCCTGTAGGAATCTTGGGATTGTAAGTCTCTTCATCTCTTTTCTCAACAGGTCCTTCAATAGAAAGGCACATCTCCTTAACAATGCCTTTTAACAATTCTGTCTTGCGGATGACTACCTGCAGTACACCATACATATCTCTTAAATCAATAAAAGACACGCCGCCGTGATCACGGATATTCTCTACCCAGCCTGCCACCTGCAGAGACTGACCAATGTGCTGTTCACCGATTTCCTTCATAGTGATGTTTCTATACATGTTATACCTCCTACTGTGTGAGGCATTCCGTATAAACAAAAAGTCCCGGAATGCCTTATATTAGCATTCCGGGACGGATAAACAAATTCTGTATCCGCGGTACCACCCGCATTGCCAGACCGACATCTCCATCAAGATGTGTCCTCGCTCTGACCTCTCTTCTCATTTAACGCATGATCACGTATCACCCTAATAGTCAACCGTTCAGATGATCTGCTCCGGAGTGTTCCCTGTGTCAGCTTCCACGTACAGCGCTCTCAGTCGGTGACGCCGTCTTCCTGTCGTATCCCTTAACAAGAGTCTCCTTCATAGCATTTCAGTTGCATAATTATTCAAAAACTTGC
>ULWV01049806.1_pt1 | contig 10060 bp, 8 predicted proteins | sample 1960651 | NCBI WGS metagenome assembly ULWV01 (sample SAMEA4835820, study PRJEB28245) | human gut metagenome | biome: gut microbiome; material: fecal sample | place: Denmark | collected 2008
ATTAAGTTTTTTATTATGTTCCCTTTGTACACCGTTGCAATGCAGAGCTTGAAGCAAAAGGTTATGACTGATGTAACAGATAAAAGTGAATTGGTGGAAACTAGAGAAACTGAACCTGTGGACAGAGCCGACTGGATTGCCAGGAGAATATCAGAGCTTGGTGGTTATGAGAATGTCAGTGATTCTGTTAAGGCAGATATATTCGGGCTTGATATTGCTGATGTAAGCAGTAGCATAAGGTTGTTCTCGGATGTGATGAAACGGCTGGGGATAAAGCTTAATGGGATGAGCTTTTTGGAGAGTTTCAGAAGGTTTATGATGAGAGTGTTGGTAGAGATGCTGATAAAGAAAAGGCAAAAGATAAGATGTGGAACAGGGGCAGAGGAAGATGATTCCTCTGCTCAATTTTTTCAGTGGATAATCATATGCGTAATTTCGAGAACTCGAAATTTGTAATTGCATGAGCGAAATACTGATGATATAATAAAAATTAAGATAAAAGGACTATTTGACGTGATAATCGGAGGAAATAACATGTCAGAAAATCAAGTAAAAATAACTTATAAACCTTTATGGAAGTTGTTAATTGATAAGGATATGACGAAAACTGAATTGAGAAAGAAAACACAGATAGCACCAAGTACATTTACCAAAATGAACAACGACCAACAAGTATCGTTAGATATTCTGGCAAGGATATGTGTTGAATTGAAATGTGGATTTGATGATATTGTGAAAATAGAACGAAAGTGATATTGCAAAATGAAAAAACACGTACAAATAAATATAGCAAGGTGCTAATAGAAAGGAATTTATAAATGGCAGTTCAAAATAATGCTAATATTGGATTTGAAAAACAAATATGGGATGCGGCTTGTGTTCTTTGGGGACACATTCCGGCAGCAGAATACAGAAAGGTTATCGTAGGACTTATTTTTCTGCGTTACATATCAAGTGCATTTGAAAAACGATATCAACAGCTTGTTGATGAGGGTGATGGTTTTGAAGATGATAAGGATGCATACGCAGAAGATAATATTTTCTTTGTACCAGAGGATGCCCGTTGGAGCAAGATTGCTTCTGCGGCACATATTTCGGAAATTGGTATTGTTATCGATAATGCAATGAGAGCTATTGAAAAGGAAAATACAACTCTTAAAAATGTGCTTCCAAAGAATTATGCAAGTCCAGATTTGGATAAGCGAGTATTAGGAGAGGTTGTGGATCTTTTCACCAATATGGATATGGGCGATACAGAAGAAAGCAAAGATCTTCTTGGTAGAACATACGAATATTGTATTCAGCAGTTTGCAGCATACGAAGGTGTTAAGGGTGGCGAGTTCTATACGCCTGCAAGTATTGTTAAAACAATCGTTGCTATTTTGAAACCATTCAAAAACTGTCGTGTATATGACCCATGTTGTGGTTCTGGGGGTATGTTTGTTCAGAGTGCAAAATTTATTCAGGCACACAGTGGCAAGCGTGGAGAAATCGCTGTTTATGGTCAGGAATCTAACGCTGATACTTGGAAGATGGCAAAGATGAATATGGCTATTCGCGGTATCGACGCTGATTTTGGGCCTTATCAGGCAGATACATTTTTCAATGATTTACATAAAACGCTTAAAGCTGATTTTATTATGGCAAATCCGCCATTCAATCTTTCAAACTGGGGACAAGACAAGTTAAAAGATGATGTTAGGTGGAAATATGGAACGCCGCCAGCAGGAAATGCCAACTATGCGTGGATTCAGCATATGATACATCATCTTGCACCAAATGGGAAAATAGGTCTTGTGCTTGCTAATGGAGCTTTATCATCTCAGTCTAGTGGTGAGGGAGAAATCAGAAAGAATATTATTCAGGCTGATCTTGTAGAAGGTATCGTTGCATTGCCTACGCAGTTATTTTACAGCGTTACAATTCCGGTTACGCTTTGGTTTATTTCTAAGAACAAAAAGCAGAAAGGCAAAACTTTATTTATAGATGCCCGCAAGATGGGTTATATGGTTGACCGCAAGCATAGGGATTTTACTGATGAAGATATTCAGAAGTTGTCTGATACATTTACAGCATTTCAAGATGGTACGCTTGAAGATGCGAAAGGATTCTGTGCTGTAGCAGAACTTAAAGAAATCGAAAAGCAGGACTTTATTCTTACACCGGGCAGATATGTTGGTATTGAAGAAACTCCGGATGATGGAGAACCATTTGAAGAAAAGATGACACGCCTTACATCAGAGCTTTCGGATATGTTTGCAAAGTCTCATGAGTTGGAAGAAGAAATTCGTAGGAAACTGGGGGCGATTGGGTATGAAATGTAAGTTGTCTGATATTTGCGATTTTCGTAAAGGGAAAGTTGATGTTTCAAAGCTTACCTTGAAAACATATATATCTACTGAAAATATGCTGCCAAACAAAGGCGGGATTACAGAGGCAAATTCTCTCCCCACAATTCAGCTAACTCAGGAATATAAAAAAGGAGATGTTCTTGTTTCTAATATTAGACCATATTTTAAGAAAATATGGCGAGCAAAGTATGATGGCGGTTGTTCAAATGACGTTTTAGTATTTCAAGGAAATTCAAACATAGATGGAGATTTTCTCTATTATGTACTTGCCAATGGTGATTTCTTTGACTATTCAATGGCAACTTCAAAAGGCACAAAAATGCCAAGAGGCGATAAGACTTCCATAATGCAATATGAAGTGCCAGTATTTGATGTAGATACTCAAAGAAAAATAGCAAGTGTTTTGAGGTGCTTAGATGAAAAAATAGAACTGAACTCTACGATAAACAAGAATTTAGAGCAGCAAGCTCAGGCAATATTCAAAGAATGGTTTATAGACAATCCCGAAAACAATGAATGGTCAACAGGAACATTCTCTGAACTTATTAAATCAACCTTAAATGGTGATTGGGGAAAAGAAGCACCGACAGGCAATAATACCGAAAAGGTTTACTGCATTAGAGGCGCGGATATTCCCGAAGTCAAAGCAGGCAATAAAGGTAAAATGCCCACAAGGTATATTCTTCCTAAAAACTTTGCCACAAAACAACTTACAGCCGGTGACATTGTTGTTGAAATTTCAGGAGGTAGTCCTACTCAATCAACCGGAAGATGTACAGCTATAACTCAATCATTACTCGACCGTTATGATAGCGGTATGGTTTGCACAAATTTCTGTAAGGCAATGAAACCCAAAGAAGGATACAGTTTGTTTATCTACTATTATTGGCAATACCTGTATGGTAAAGGTGTCTTTTTCTCTTATGAAAACGGCACAACAGGTATTAAGAACCTTGACTTCTCAGGTTTTATCGAAACGGAAACTATTTTAATTCCGCCAGTAGATAAAGTTATAGTATTTGATGATTATTGCAAAACAATTTTCAATCAAATTTTTGCCAATGGCAAGCAAAACGAACATCTTGCTGTACTTCGAGATACTCTTTTGCCCAAATTGATGTCCGGTGAACTTGATGTCTCTGACATCGACCTTTAAGCCGCTAAATTCTTGTTTACCATACTTGAAGTGTTTTGGCTTGCAGGGCAAGGGTTAGTTGCACCAATTGCTATTTCATCGCTTGTAGTCTTATTTACTGTATCTGTTGTCAAGATAGTGATAAAAGCGAAGGGAGATGACGCCATGGGAAGTAAAGTAAAAGAATTTGTATGTGTAATTTTTGATATTTTATATACTATGAGCGCTAATTTGGCAGGTGGTGCACTGCTAGCCAAAACACTTCAAAGGATAATCGTTTAGTTTGCAAAGGAGTAGATGAAGTGGCATATAAAGAAATTGATGAATCTAATATAACATTGATTGATTCAGTTAGTTCTTTTATTGAAATGATAAAACATGTAAAAGAGACTAAGGAAGTTCAAGACGGAACTTCTACTGAATTATATTTCAGAGGTCAGGAGACTGAATTTTGGGATATTGAGCCGAGCATATTTAGAGATGATATGTTAAGCATTGAACATAAATTGATGCAGATACCATTGCAGAAGTCACCAACAGAATTTAGGGACTTGAATTCGATGTTTGATATTATGACTAAGTATCAGCATTATGGGATGTGTACCCGTCTTTTGGATTTGACTACTAATCCGTTGGTTGCCCTCTACTTTGCATGTAAAAAGCATGGTGCAGTAAAATATGTTACAGAAGATGGAGAAGAGGAAAAAGAACCATATGGAGTGATTTATTACACGGACAAATACTACTCATCTCAACCTACAGATATTGAAATTCAAATCGTGTCTGCTTTGGCGAGTTATGATTTGGAAAAAGAAAATACTTTGTCTGATGTTCTTGAAAGATTATATCATGACCGAATTATCGACGAAGGAACAAAGAACAATTGGTTAGTAAATTACGGAGAGTTTGTAAAAATAATACAAAATAACTACATGGTAATGCCAACTTATACAAATGAAAGATTGAGAAAGCAAAGTGGAGTATTTTTGCTGACAAGCCTATTTTCTTTTAATAAAGAGAATGAGCTCAAAAATTCTGTTATATCAAAAGCGAAGGGAAAACTAAAAGAAGAATTTAGCAATACGTGTTTTTATATTTCAGGAGAAGATAAAGAAAATATTTTAAAGGAGCTAGATCTGTATAACATAAATGAGGCTACTCTATTTCCTGAATTAGAGCATCAACTAAACTACATAAAGTATGCTAATCGTAATCTTGTTAATCCTGTTACAGATTTTACAAAATATGAAGAAGAGTCTGCAAGCAGTAAGCAGGATATAGGGGTAAAACAACCGGAACTGGAACAATACATTTTTGACAATTTTGATGATCAATTTAAAGGTATTATTGGAGAAGAAGATGTTAAGGAAGTATTAAAAATAATAAAAGAACATTTTACTGTTGATTGGTATAAGCGTAATCCAATACTCAGTAAAATAAATATGTCTATTACAGGATATTATTTTAAAAAATATGAATCAAGGGATGTTGCAAAGCGAAAGGCAGAACAGATTGTGACATTATTAAACCAAATGGTTGAAGATTTTATTACAGCAATGGAGAGAGGTGAATAAAGTGTCAGCTAATTATACGGAAGCTAATTACGAAAATTCAGTTATAGAGCTATTTAGAAATGATTTAGGCTATGAATATGTTTATGGTCCGGATATAGAAAGAGATTTTTACAATCCACTATATGAGGATGTTCTGCTCGATTCTCTGTATCGTTTGAACAGAGATCTGCCCGATGACGCCATTCAGGATGCCTTATTTAAGCTTAAAAACTTTGAAAACGGAGAACTTGTGCAGAAAAACGCTGCATTTATGGACTATCTGCAAAATGGAATTCCGGTAAGATATTTTGTAGCTGGCGAGGAGCGTTCCTCTATAGTTTATCTTGTTGACTACAAAAATCCTGACAATAATTCATTTATCATAGCAAATCAGTGGACTTTCATTGAAAATAGTAATAAGCGTCCTGATGTAATTCTCTTTTTAAATGGCTTGCCGATTGTATTAGTTGAGTTGAAATCTCCTTCTCGAGAAGAAACGGACGCTTCTGAAGCATACAGACAGCTTCGTAATTATATGCAGGAAATCCCATCTATGTTTATATATAATGCTATCTGCGTTATGAGCGACCAGTTGACATCTAAGGCAGGTACAATCACTTCAGGTGAAGACCGCTTTATGGAATGGAAAACGAAAGATGGAGATTATGAGAATACACAGTTTGCACAGTTTGATACTTTCTTTGAGGGGATGTTCAAGAAAGAGCGACTTCTTGATATTATAAAGAACTTCATTTGCTTTTCAAATGAGGGTATTAACTCATTCAAAATTCTTGCAGGATATCACCAGTATTTTGCAGTTAGAAAAGCGATTGAATCCACCAAACGTGCTACTGTTACGGATGGTAAGGGAGGTGTGTTCTGGCATACACAAGGAAGTGGTAAGTCACTTTCTATGGTATTTTATGCACATTTGTTGCAAGAAGCATTGGATAGTCCAACGATAGTTGTTATTACCGATAGAAATGATCTTGATGATCAGCTTTATGGGCAATTTGCAAAGTGTAAAGAATTCTTAAGACAAGAGCCAATACATGCTGAAAGCAGAGAAAACTTAAAATCTTTGCTTGCCGGCAGAAGGGCAAATGGTATTATTTTTACTACAATGCAGAAATTTGAAGAATCTCACGAAGCATTGTCGGAGCGAAACAACATTATTGTTATGGCGGATGAAGCACACAGAGGGCAATATGGACTAGCAGAAACTGTTGATGCCAAAACTGGTAAGATAAAAATTGGAACAGCACGAATTATCAGAAATACTTTGCCTAATGCTACATATATCGGATTTACCGGTACTCCTATTTCATCAAAAGACCGCAGTACTCGGGAAGTATTTGGTGATTATATTGATATTTATGATATGACACAGGCTGTTGAGGATGGAGCAACAAGACCTGTTTATTATGAGAGCCGGGTTATCAAGCTTAATCTTGATGAAGATACTCTTAAGTTGATTGATAGTGAATATGACATTATGGCTGAAAATGCTGATGGAGAAGTAGTTGAGAAAAGCAAGCGTGAACTTGGTAAGATGGAAGCTGTTCTTGGCAATGATAATACTATCAATTCACTAGTCTGTGATATTCTTGACCATTACGAGAACAACAGGGAGAATCTTTTAACAGGAAAGGCAATGATTGTTGCTTACTCTCGTCCTATTGCAATGAAGATATACGAGCGTATCTTAGAACTTCGTCCTGCATGGACTGAGAAAGTTGGAGTAGTTATGACTTCTGGTAATAATGATCCGGAAGAATGGAGAAAAATTATTGGCAATAAACATCATAAGGATGAACTTGCTAAGAAATTCAAAGATAATAACAGCCCTATGAAGATAGCAATTGTTGTTGATATGTGGCTGACAGGCTTCGATGTTCCTTCGCTTGCAACTATGTATGTCTATAAGCCAATGTCTGGACATAATCTTATGCAGGCTATAGCTCGTGTAAATCGTGTATTTCGTGATAAAGAAGGCGGGCTTGTTGTAGACTATGTAGGAATTGCTTCTGCATTGAAACAGGCAATGAATGATTATACTTCTCGTGATAAAAAGAATTATGGTGATACTGATGTTGCAAAGGTTGCATATCCGAAGTTCTTAGAAAAACTTTCAGTGTGTCGGGATATGTTCCACGGATATGATTACTCGAAGTTTATAGGTGGAACGGATCTTGAAAGAGCAAAAACTATCAGTGGTGCAGTTAACTTTATTATGGACAGAGAGAAAGCCGATGATAAGGATTCATTTGTAAAAGAGGCACTTATGCTACATCAGGCATTGTCGCTTTGTTCTTCTCTGGTTGATGAAGAAAGTCGATTTGAAGCAGCGTTTTTTGAATCGGTGCGAGTTCTTGTCCTTAGACTTACAAACACAGGAGTTGGAAAGAAGATTTCTCTTCCAGAAATGAATGCAAGGATAAATGAGCTTTTAAAGCAGAGTATCAAAAGTGATGGAGTTATTAACCTTTTCTCAGATATCAAAGAGGAATTTTCGCTGTTTGACCCGAAGTTTCTTGAAGAAGTTGCCAATATGAAAGAAAAGAATCTTGCGGTTGAACTTCTTAAGAAGTTGATTGCAGAACAGGTTTCAGTATATCGCAGAACTAATGTAGTTAAATCTGAGAAGTTTAGTGAAATTATGCAGCGTCCGCTTAATGCGTATCTTAATGGTATGTTGACAAATGAAGAAGTTATTGAGGAAATGCTGAATCTTGCGAAACAGATTGCGGCAGCAAAGAAGGAAGGCGACCAGCTTGGGCTTACTGCTGATGAGCTTGCCTTCTATGATGCATTAACTAAGCCACAGGCGATAAAGGATTTCTATGAAAATGAAGAACTGATAGCAATTACAAAAGAACTTGCAGACACTCTCCGAAGAAATAAAACAATTGACTGGCAGAAACGAGAATCGGCAAGAGCAAAAATGCGTATGCTTATAAAGAAACTGCTGAAAAAGCATAAGTATCCGCCTGAAGGTATGGAGGATGCGGTTCAGACTGTTATGACACAGTGCGAACTTTGGACAGATAATAATGATATGGGCGAGGAAAAGGTTGTTAACTTTCGAGACAAATCAATCTCATATGAACAATCAAATTATGCGCCCATGATGGTTGCTGAAAGTACAGCAACATATGGAGAGAAGAACTAAAAGGAAGGATATGCATAAAAATTAACTATTTGTGCATCATACAGGAAAAAATTATGGAATACTATATTTTAAAATGTTATCAAGAAGCTAAAAATAGGTGTTCAGATGTAGATCAAGGATTTGATAGATTTGAACCTAAAATAAAAAAGATAGTTATTGCATGCCTTGTTGCAATGTTTATATCGTGTGCTGAGATTATTTTTACAATGTTATTACTTCCTAAACAATTATGGTACTGTATTGGCATAATAATTTTATTAATTGCAATGGTAATACTTATAAGTGTAGACAATAAAGATCAAAGGAATCATATGGACAAATATGTGGATTCACATAAGAAAAATATTGAGGTTTTGGACGAAGTATTAGAAAGTAAATTTCAAATAAATAATAAAGAAAAAATAGAAGAACTGATGAATATTTATCAAGAATATATAGATAAAGAAACCAGCAAAGAAAAAAAGAGAAATAGTATTATCTTGACTATTTTTTCTGCATTTGCAGGGGTTTTAACCATTTCATTTGAAAATATGGGAGTTATTGGTATAGATTTTACTAATTGGTTATATGTAGCTACATTTTTGCTTGTTTTTGTTGCAGCAGCTGGAATTTGGATTTATTCATATACTTTTTTTGATACATTGAAAAGGAAATATGAACTTATGATAAAAGATTTAAAAGATTTATTGCTGTTAAAATATTAGATATTACATAGTTATTGGCAGTAATAATAGGTATGGTGAAAATGAAGATAGTAAAAAAACCATATTTTATAATAAAGAAAGCGGGTGCAACACATGAATATGCAGGAGTTAAAGAAGCTCATTTACCAAGGCGAAAAAGTTGATATAGAGTGCAAAAAAGCAGAAAAAAATGTACCAAAATCTGCGTATGAGTCATATTCTGCATTTGCCAATACAAAAGGTGGATATATCATACTTGGAGTAAGAGAAGATAAAACAAAGACTGATCCGAAGGAACGATTTATAATACAAGGAATAGAGGATGCGCCTAAGCAGAAAGAAGATTTTTGGAACACAATTAATGGAAATAAGGTGAATATAAACCTATTAACCGATGATGATGTAAAGATTGTTGAAGATGGCAGTATAAGTCTAATTGTGATTCATGTTCCTAGAGCTGATTTTAATATGCGTCCGGTATATGTTGGTGAAAATCCATATAAGGGAACATATAAAAGAAATCATGAAGGCGATTATCATGCGACAGAGCATGAGATAAGAGGAATGATAAGAGATCAAAATCCAGAGGGCAATGATAATCAAATAATTGAGTATTATACAATGGATGATATTGATAAAGAAACATTAAGAAAATATCGTCAGATTTTTGAAATCAGAAATGATGGACACGTATGGAATGCTCTAGATGATAAGTCTTTTCTTGAAAAGCTGGGAGGTTATAGAAAAGATAGAAAGACTGGTGTAGAGGGATTAACGTTAGCAGGGATTCTAATGTTTGGAACAGGACAGGCTATTAGAGAGCGCTTTGATAATGTTTTTATGGATTATCGAAATGAAAGTCAGGTAACAGCAGATATTCGCTGGAATGACAGAATTACCTATGATGGTACATGGGAAAATAATCTATTTAATTTCTTTACGAAAGTAACGCCGAAGCTTACAGAGGACTTAAAAAAGCCATTTAAATTGGAAGGTGGCGTGCAACGTATAGATGATACTCCGGTTCACAAAGCAGTTCGTGAAGGGTTTGTAAATATGATTATTCACGCGGATTACTTAATGGATGCAGGAATATTGAAAGTAATTAAGAGATCTGATTCGTTCGAATTTACAAATCCGGGAATTTTGAAACTTCCGCTAGAGGA
>ULWV01010082.1_pt1 | contig 9991 bp, 9 predicted proteins | sample 1960651 | NCBI WGS metagenome assembly ULWV01 (sample SAMEA4835820, study PRJEB28245) | human gut metagenome | biome: gut microbiome; material: fecal sample | place: Denmark | collected 2008
TCACCTCTCCCATCATCATATGACCGTTGACTGCTGAATTTGCAGATACTCTCTTTGATTTTAACCTTATCGTACCTTTTCCGTTTTTCACACTCAGCGTACAAGGATTTTCAAATCCGTTATTAGCCATTGAAAGCACATTGCCGTCCTCCGAACACATTCTGTAAAATACATACGAAAACTTATAATCACCATCCCTCATAAGTTTGCAAAGAATATTTCCGCTGAACGCACACTCCCCCCTGAGTTCATTTTTTATCCTGTAACGCTCATTGGCTTCATCAAGCACATTCATTGTCTCCTCGGATGCACTTAGTGCCCATCTGACGGCATCTTTTTTTGCATTTTCTTCGCTTATCCCCTCATAAAGCAGGTGATTAATAAAAATCCCAACCTTATATTTGTACTCCTCAATCTTCTTTTTGCCAGTCTCTGTCAGTCTCGGATGACGCTCGACTTTTTTATCCACAAGCCCTTCCTGTTCAAGTGCCGACAACACTCTGCTTATCTTGTAACTCTTTTCATTTAATATCTTAGCTATCGACGATACATTTTTTTCCTCGTCAACATTGTCGCAGAGTGCCATAAGCACCTGATTTTTTAAAACTTCACTATCATCATTCATGGTTCTTTATAAATCCCCTTTCCATTTTTTAATGTTTAGGTATTTGTCAAACTACTTATAGGCTATGTTAATTGTGCAAATGCCTATAATGTTTTATGTATTTACTAAGGGTCAAAAGCAGATAACAATGTATGTTTACATACAAATTGCTATTTGATGGGCAAAATACCTTTTTACCCCAACATCATTATATTTTAGCATGAAATAATTTTCCGATTAACCATGACTGATGAATAAAATTTATCAAAAAGCAGATATTTCTGTCACACTGACAGATTTATACTTGCCGCAACTTCCGTCTGTCCTCCTTCACTTTGCTCTGCCGAAATCATAGTCTGCTCTGTGGCAAGTTTTGAAGTATCTGTAATTGCCTGTGTCATATCAATGCCAATTCCCGCTCCCTGACTCTGTGCCATCATGATACCAAGATCTCCGCCGCCTCGTTTCCAGATTTCAATCTTTTCTTTGAGATAAGTCATATCCGCATCGAGCATTTTATTATTTTCCTCACCTCTGTGAGCCAGTTTTTCTTTTTGCTCCTGTTTCCTTATCTCCTCCTCAATCTCGTTAAGTTCTTTCTGCTGCCAGACTCTTATTTTTTCTTCAGAAATCCTCATAACAGCATCTTTCTTTGATGAAATATATTTATCATCATCCTTTTTGTTCATAACTTCCTGCTTGATATTTGCAAGTTTCTTTTTAGCAACGGCTATCATTTTCTTTGCATGGGAAATCGCAATATTAATCTCATCATCATTGTAATTTCCGCTTGCCGCCTTTCTCTTAAGAGCCGCAAGATTTGAACTTGCACTAGAAACGGCATTACTCGCCTGCGAAACACTTTTTGCACTCCGAATACTTGACGATACCTTTTTATAGCTGTAATTTAAAACTTTCTTTGTTTTCGTCTCTGTTTTTTTGATATTCTTCTGAGTCTCTTTCATCCTGTCAAGCATATCTTTCAGACTCTCAAGCTGTTTTTCAAACTTTTCGTATTCCTCTTCCTTTTTACTTTTCTGTGACTCCTTATCCGAAGCTTCACTAATCAAAACACTGTTCTCATTATCTTCACTATTTTCAATGCCGTTCTTATTCTTTCCTTCTGCCGTTTTATTTACTTTATCAGAAACATCATCCATATTTTCAGCCTTTTCATTACCCTCACTAAGTTCAAGCATAACACCGTCATCTTCCGTCAGATATGTACTTTTATCTCCGGTTCCCGCCCTGTTTACCGAAATTCCTATTCCATTCTCAGTTCTAATATCAACCCCGGAACTTTTCACGCCGGCATCCCTTTTAGCACTGCTGTATCTTCCGGCGGTCGATGTATTTTTCTTTCGCTTTGCATTATCCGTCCTGCTGCTCTTTGTTCCATTCCCAATCTGTTTACCCCCTGCCTGAAACAGAGAACCACTGTTAATTACAACTGCCATAAAACTCCCTCCTAAACTTGAGCCTTTTTTCTTTGACTCATTTTTTCATAATTCATTTGACACTGTCAGTCCGTCTGTATATTTACGATTCACTGTTCATCTCTGTTGTGCAACCGATAATTTATGACAATTCAGTCTTTCATATCTTAAATTTTTAATTTTATAAGCAGACTGCAGTCGTTGCTTCACAACTTATCTTTATAACTCCTTTAAATTTATATCGGCAGTTTTTAATAAGTATCTACAGTTTTATTTAGTTCTCATGAAATTTCCCACAATTTCTCAACATCAATTAACAGCAATTCAACCATATTTCCACTTATTTTCCACATGGATTTTGCAAGTTATCCACAAGTTATCCACAAATTGTGCATAAATCGTATTTCCAATCTCTTTTCTTGACTTTCGGGTATAGCAATGTTAAAATCCTTTTTGAACATATGTTCATATTAGACTTTTACAAAACTTACCACCATAAAAACAGGTATTTAAAAAACTTATATTATCCATAATTTAAGCGGCTATTTGCAATCCTCTCTGCTGCCTCCTCATAACACAGCCAGTTTTGCTATCGCCTAAAAATAAAGCACTTGAAAGGAACTGCTGCCTATGAAAAGAAACAGAAGTATTTTAAAAATTATTACATACACTTTATACATTATCATTTCATTTGTAATTTTAATATTTATCCTATATTATAGTAAAAATAAAGAAATAAAATTTATCCTTAGTTCCATCGGCATATGGTTTTTATTCTTCCTGTTCTGCGTCTATAAAATATGCAGGGCAAGAAAACGTGCAGGCTTTTTTGAAAAGGGCATATATGACGCTGTTGATTTTGACGATATGGACGGTTTTGAATTTGAAGACCTTACCTGTGATATTCTTGTTGCCAACGGCTTTGAGATTGCTGAGAGCACACAGAACAGCGGTGATTTTGGTGTTGATGTTATCGCCGAGAGAGACGGTGTTGTTTATGCGATACAGTGTAAAAGATACCACGGTCCTGTAGGCATTGATGCCGTGCAGCAGGTTTATGCCGGGCGTGATTTCTATGAATGTAATGTTGCCGTTGTTTTGACAAACAGCTATTTTTCAAGAGCAGCACAGAGACTTGCCGACAAAATTGGAGTTGTACTTTGGGACAGGGATATGTTTAAAGAATTATTATGATGGAGAAATTTATGAACACCATTAAAATATCAGTCAGAAACCTTGTCGAGTTTATATTAAGAAGCGGCGACCTCACGACCTCATCAGGTATTAAAGACCCGGATGCCATGCAGGAGGGTGCCCGCATCCACAAAAAAATACAGCGAAAAATGAAAGCAGGCTATCAGGCTGAAGCGGCACTATCTCTCACCGTTCCCATAAATTATGACGGCATTGATTTTGAAATATGTGTGGAGGGGCGTGCTGACGGTATTTTTACGGATGATACAGGTTATAATATCGACGAGATTAAAGGTGTTTACAGAGAACTGGCATCTCTTGAAAATCCTGTTGAAGTCCACAGGGCACAGGCACTCTGTTACGGTTATATATGGGCATCAACCCATAAGCTTGACAGCATTGGAATACAGATGACTTACTGTCATATTCCGACCGAAGAAATCAAACGCTTTAATGAATATATTGATTTTGAAACGCTTGAAAAATGGTTTTATGATCTTCTCCACGAATATGCAAAATGGGCATCGTGGGAAATAAAATGGCATGAAAAGCGAAATCTTTCAATTAAAAATATTGAATTTCCTTTTGAATACCGTCCCGGACAGAACACTCTTGTCAAAGGGGTTTATCAGACTATTCTCAGGAAAAAAAGACTTTATATAGAAGCTCCTACAGGTGTCGGCAAGACGATTTCCACTGTATTTCCCGCTGTCAAGGCAATGGGAGAAAACTTAAGCGAAAAGATTTTTTATCTCACGGCAAAGACTATTACAAGAACAGTGGCACAGGATGCATTTAACATATTGACAGAAAATGGCTTACATCTAAAATATGTCACTCTCACCGCTAAAGAAAAAATATGTATTCTTGACAAACCCATGTGCAATCCCGGTTCATGTCCCCGTGCACTAGGACACTTTGACAGAGTCAATGATGCAGTTTTTGATGTTATAACACACGAAGAACATATCACACGGGAAATCGTGACCGAGTATGCCGAAAAGCACAATGTCTGCCCGTTCGAGATGTGTCTTGACATATCCACATGGGTAGATGCCGTTATCGGTGACTACAATTATGCTTTTGACCCAAATGCCTGTCTTAAGCGTTTTTTTGGTACAGAAGCATCATCAAACGACTACATTTTTCTTATTGACGAGGCTCACAATCTCGTTGACAGAGCAAGAGAAATGTACTCTGCAACACTTATAAAAGAAGAATTTTTAGCTGTGAAAAAACTCACCAGATTTATGAGTAAAAAAATCACAAATGCACTTGAACGCTGCAACAAATCACTTCTCGCACTCAAAAGAGACTGTGATGTACTTACGGAATGGGATATTCTTAACATAGAAGATTTCGTCATCAGACTCATGCAGCTTGCAAATTATCTTGATGAATATCTTCAAGACTCACGCAACAATAAACATGGTTCAAAAAATATCAACGGTCAGATAAATTTTATGGAATTTGATGGTGTGGACAACAGCGAACTTATTCCCGACACAAGAGAGCGACTGCTTGATTTCTATTTTTCCGTCAGGTCTTTTTTGAACACATACGAATTGCTTGATGAAAAATATATTATATACTCGGACTACTCGGATGAGGGTAATTTCAGACTTCATTTGCAATGTATGGACCCATCTACCAACCTTGATAATTATCTTAAAAAAGGAAGATGCGGAATATTTTTCTCTGCAACATTTCTTCCTATTAAATACTATATGGAACAGCTCGCAGGCGGAACAGATGACTATGCCGTCTATGCCCCGTCACCTTTTCTCCCTGAAAACAGACTTATAATGATAGGGCGTGATGTAAGCACCAAATATACAAGGCGTGGTCCAGCGGAGTACAAAAAGATTGCCGACTACATCACAGACTTTGTATCAGCAAAAACGGGAAACTATCTTATATTTTTCTCGTCATATAAAATGATAGATGATGTTCTGCCGTTTGTGGAGGAGAATTTCTCCCTGCAACAGACTGACACTTACAACAACGAAAAAAACACAACACCTCGTATATTTATACAATCACCGTCAATGAACGAACAGCAGCGTGAGGAATTTTTGGAGAATTTCAAGGCAAATCCCACAAACACAACACTTGGTTTCTGTGTCATGGGTGGGATATTCGGTGAGGGCATAGATTTAAAAGACAGCAGACTTATCGGTGCAGTCATTGTAGGCACCGGGCTTCCCATGGTCTGCACTGAAAATGAGCTTTTTAAGGATTATTTTGACAGAGAAGATAGATCCGGATTTGACTATTCTTACAGATACCCCGGCATGAATAAGGTCTTGCAGTCAGCAGGCAGGGTTATCAGAACCGACACCGACAGAGGTGCGATACTTTTACTTGATGAAAGATTTATGCAAATGTCGTACCAGAAATTATTTCCTAAAGAATGGTATCCTTATGAGGTTGTGACTAAAAATAATATGAGGGAACGGGTAAAGAAATTTTGGGAAAAGTAAAAGGTTAGGCGGAAAGATAATAGCCTGTCGAGAGCATTATGATGAATAAATACCCAGGCAGACATGAAAACATTTGCATTGTGCATAATAATGTTATATAATTTATGTACTAGAAACAGTACTGTTTTTAGTACAAAAGGAGGTTTGACTTATGATAGCAACAAAACAAGTGGATTTACGAGCGAACTTAAAAAAATATTTTGATATTGCATTTTCCGGAGAACCAGTTATAGTTTCAAGAAAACAAAATAAAAATGTAGTTGTAATTTCTGAAAGTGAATACAACGAACTACAAAGAGCAAAAAGAAATGCCGAATACCTAAAACGCCTAAATGAAAGCATGGCTCAAGCCAATGAGGGAAACACCATAACACTGTCATTAGATGAATTACAGGCAATGGAATCAGATGATTGGAAACCATCACAAAAAATGCTTGATTTCATGGAGAAAATAAACAATGAATGATTTCACATTTACCGCCAATGGGTTTAAAGACTATTTATATTGGCAAATGCAAGATAAAAAAACATTGAAAAAGATAAATTCATTACTGGAAGATATAAAAAGAAATGGTGCATTAAATGGTATAGGCAAACCTGAAAAGTTAAAAAACAGACCTGAGTATTCAAGAAGAATAGATGATGCCAACCGCCTTGTATATGTAATAGACGAATTACAAAACATAAAGATAATAGCCTGCCGAGGACATTATGATGAATAAATAACCCGGCAGGCATGATAATACCTATCTGCATTCAATCAATCTACGAACGATAATCTCCGTTAATCTTAACATAATCATAAGTGAGGTCACAGCCCCATGCTTTCGCACTCACATCTCCCTGTCCGAGGTCAATATCTATAAATATCTCGTCCTTTGCAAGTATCTTTGCGGCTTCGTCCTCTGAGAACTCAACACCTGCTCCATTTTCGCATACTTTCACGCTTCCGACTTCTGAGCGAAGTGATACACTGACTTTTGCAATATCAAAATCAGCTTCTGCATAACCGATTGCACAGAGTATTCTTCCCCAATTTGCGTCCTCACCAAACATTGCACACTTAAACAATGGGCTTCTGATAACACTCTTTGCTACGATTATTGCTGTTTCAATATCGGGTGCTCCCCCGCAGGTACATTCAAGAAGTTTTGATGCTCCCTCTCCGTCTGATGCAAGCATCTTTGTCATATTTGACATTACGATATAAAGAGCCTGTTTGAATTTATCATAGTCCTCACCTTCGGCTGTGATTTCTTTATTTCCGGCAAGACCATTTGCCATTACGCTTACCATATCATTTGTGGATGTATCACCGTCAATGCTGAGACAGTTGTATGTAACCTTTACTATATCGCTGAGTGCTTTCTGAACCATCTCTGTTGTAACCGCAACATCTGTTGTAACAAAGTTAAGCGTTGTTGCCATGTTTGGATGAATCATTCCGCTTCCCTTTGCCATGCCGCCGAGATGACACACCTTTCCGTCTATCTCAAACTCTACCGCAACTTCCTTACGAATGGTATCCGTTGTCATTATCGCATCTGCTGCCGCCGTATGACCGTCTGTTGTCATTCCGTCAACAAGTTTCTGCATATAATCTTCAAAAGGTTTTACTGAAAGTCTCTGTCCGATAACACCTGTTGAAGCAACGATTACTTCCTCCGGTTTGATTCCCACGGCATCTGCAAGAAGATTTGAAACTTTTTCAGCAATCTCCTCGCCGTCAGCATTACAGGTATTTGCATTTTTTGAATTAACGATAACAGCCTTTGCCTTACCGCCACTTTTTTCAAGGTGTTTTTTAGTAACAATGATAGGTGCACCTTTTACTTTATTCTGAGTGTAGACACCAGCCGCATTGCATTCCGTCTCACTATAAACAACACCAAGGTCAAACTTTTCCTTAACCGGATTTATTCCACAGTTAAGTCCGTTTGCAACAAATCCTTTGGCAGCACACACACCACCCTCAATATATTTGTATCCGTCAAAAATCTCTTTAGTCATGTCGAGCCTCCTGTTTTTTATTATTAAACACTTTCTCTGAAGATAATGCCTTTTCATGAACCACACACAAAGCTAAAACTTCGCAGTTTTCTGTTTACAAGTGTTTTTTTATTATTTATTTGTTGTACTATGTACTTTCAACATCTTAACTCTTTTTTGAGATTTTCACAATACTTACTTTCTATAAGGCTTTTTCCATCTATTACCGCCCACACCCATCTACATCTGACAGCTTCTATTTTTCTTTTAAATTTTTAATTTTTATTGTAACTTTGCCGTCTTTTTCAAGCTTTTTAAGTTCATCCTCTGTCAATTTTACCTGTTTCCCATTTACATAATATGTCGCAGTTCCATCGGCATATGCAGTGCATGAAACTGAATCACCCTCTGCATATTCTTCGACATCATTTATTTCAACTGCAACCTTTGATTTTTTATCTTCTTCTGATGTCTTACTTATATCTGTTTTCGCCTGTGCTTTATTATCATTATCATCAGCTTTTTTTACTTCACCGGATTTCTTTAATTCGTCAGTTGCAACGGACTGTTTTTTGCCTGATACCTGCTCCGTTCTTATCTCTCCTTTACTATTTGCTTCTGTGAAAGCCTGAGCAATGCCGTTCTGCGTAAATACTGTCACAGCTCCTGCAAGTATAACTGCTGCTCCTAATGCTCCGATTGTTGTTGTTTTCTTAAATTTCATAATAGCCACTATCCTTTCTTTTATTGAATTCTTTCCAAAACCATTGGCAAAGAATGATAATTTATACTGTTTTTCCGCAAGGTTCAAAAGCACCATTGCATATTCTTTCCTGAAATCTTCACCGCATCTCAAAATCACCTGTTCATCACAAGCCATTTCAATATCACGGTTGATAAAAACATACATCAGCCATACAAGAGGATTGAACCAATGAATACAGACTGCAAAAACTGCTGCCACAAGTCCCCACCCTGTCAACACTAAATTTATATTGTTATTTTCAGAATACAGATTTTGCGGCTTTGACATCACTGATGCCCCTGCTGCATAATATATTCTGGACTTATTTTCACTTCCAAAAAGCCCACCCAAAATATTTTTTGCACCTCTGACCATTCCAATGAAAGGCTTTGCAATACCAAATGTTATCGGAAGATTAATCGGTATTATCAAACGAAGCAAAACAATTTTCCACATTGTTACGATAAATCTCTTTGAGAAATAATTTCCGGCAATTTTTTCTAATATAATCGTAAGTACAATAAGCACTCCTGCCGAAACACTCATGTCTATAAGCATTTAAACACCTCACTTCATTTGATTTACCATATCCTTTAACTGCTCCAGTTCTTCCGCCGTTAAACTGTTCTCAGACAACATTGCTGCAAAAAAATTCTTTTTTGACCCTTCAAACATACGGTCTATAAGTTCCTCTGTCTCATATTCCTGTGCATCTTTCTTTGAAATAAGTGCCCTGCATCTGAATTTTGGTTCAAATCTTTCAACAGCACCTTTTTCAATACATTTTTTAATAACTGTATATGTGGTATTTCTATTCCACCCTATTTCTTCTTTTAAAATCTTTGCTATATGTCCTGCTGTCAATTCACCCTCTTTCCATAAAATTTCCATAACTTTCAGTTCTGAATCATAAAGCTTTATTCCCATGGTAATTCCTCCCTGTATTTTCAGTTTAAAAAATGACTATTGCAATAGTTATTACACATTTATACTATCACGATAGTCATTTTCAGTCAATATTATTTTTGTGTTAATTCTGTGAACAATTACATACAACTGCACAGATTATGATTTCTTGTACTTTCCAACCAGCCATTTCCCCTGACCGCTCAAACTTGAAGTTATTCATTTAATTCAGCCTCAATATCTTCAATGGTAGGCATGCTACCTTTGAACTCTTCTGGTATAAGTTTTGATAATTCATAACTAGAAATACCAGCTTCACGACGAGTATCTTCTTTTACTGCACCTTTCACACGAATCCAAGTACCTTTGTTCATTCCACACATTTCAACTTTTCCATTTACTTTCATCTGGTTGTAAACATCTTTTTTATTATTCGTTACAATATAAAGCTTTCCTTCAAATTCACATACAGCACCAAATGGGCGAACATGTGGCTGGTCTCCTTCTACCGTGGCAAGATAAAAAGTTTTAACAGGTAAATGGTCTATGTATATTATGCATTTGTTAACAGAGGGTCCCATCCGGTTTAATGAACTTGCCATTGATGAACCACTAGAATATGCGAGACTGTATC
>ULWV01041090.1_pt1 | contig 9987 bp, 9 predicted proteins | sample 1960651 | NCBI WGS metagenome assembly ULWV01 (sample SAMEA4835820, study PRJEB28245) | human gut metagenome | biome: gut microbiome; material: fecal sample | place: Denmark | collected 2008
CGGGGCCAACGCCGTGGGCATCAACTGCTCCCTCGGCCCGAAAGAAATTTTCCCCATGGCAAAGCGGCTGGCCGAGGCTCTGCCCGGCGATTTCCCGGTCTTTGTCAAGCCGAATGCGGGCTTGCCCCGCGCCGACGGCAGCGGCTACGACATCACGCCCCAGCTCTTTGCCATGGAGATGAAGCCCTACCGCGATTTGAAGCTCTTTGCGGCGGGCGGCTGCTGCGGCACCACCCCCGATTTCATCAAGCTGCTGAACGGCGTCTTCGCCGACTGCAAGCCGGGCCGCCCCGCCCACGCCATGCCCTCGGTGCTCTGCTCGCCGATGGACTTCGTCACCGTGGACGGCATCACCGTGGTGGGCGAGCGCATCAACCCCACCGGCAAAAAGCGGTTTCAGCAGGCATTGCGCGAGGGCGACATGAACTACATCCTCGAGCAGGCCGTCAGCCAGTCCGAGGCCGGAGCGCAGGTGCTGGACGTCAACGTGGGCGCGCCCGGCGTGGACGAGCCCGCCGTCATGGAGCAGGTGGTGAAGGCGTTGCAGAGCGTCGTCAGCCTGCCCTTGCAGCTGGATTCCTCCCACGCAGACGCCCTCGAGCGGGGCCTGCGGGTCTACAACGGCAAGCCCATCGTCAACTCGGTGAACGGCGAGATCGAAGTGCTGGAGCGCATCCTGCCCCTCTGCAAAAAGTACGGCGCGGCCGTCGTCGGCCTTGCCATCGACGAGCGGGGCATCCAGCCCAGCGCCGACGCCCGGTTTGAGATCGCAAAGCGGGTGGTGGATGCGGCGCTGGCCCACGGCATCCCCCGGGAAGATATTTATATCGACTGCCTGACCCTCACCGCCAGCGCCCAGCAGCAGGACGTTCTGGCCACCGTGGAGGCGCTGGCCCGCTGCAAGAAGGAGCTGGGCGTCCGCACCATCCTCGGTGTGTCCAACATCAGCTTCGGCCTGCCCTGCCGCCCCTATCTGAACACCACTTTCCTCACCATGGCCATGTACGCGGGCCTCGACCTCGCCATCATGAATCCTTCCAGCGAAGAGATGATGGCGGCGGTCTACTCTTACAACGTCCTCACCAACCGTGATAAGCAGAGCATGGCCTACATTGCCCGCTATGCCGATAAAGTCCCTGCCAGCGCCGCGTTGAAGCAGGCCCAGACGGCCCAGGCGTCTCAGACGTCAAACACCCCGGCGGAGGCGGATGCAGCGCACAGCGGCCCTTTTGCCGCGCTGATGCAGGCGGTGGAAAAGGGCCTCAAGGGTGAAGCCGCCGCCCGCACCCACACCCTGCTGGACGAAAACGAGCCCCTGACGCTGGTGGACGAGGCCCTCATCCCGGCGCTGGACGTCGTGGGTGAAAAGTACGAGAAGGGCAAGCTCTTCCTGCCCCAGCTGTTACAGGCCGCCAGCGCCGCACAGGCCGCCTTTGAAGAGATAAAGACTGCCATCGCCAAGCGGGGCGGGGTCGGGGCCAGCAAGGGCCGCATCGTCCTCGCGACCGTCAAGGGCGATGTCCACGACATCGGCAAGAACATCGTCCGCGTCATCCTCGAGAACTACGGCTTCGAGGTCATCGACCTTGGCCGCGATGTGCCGGTGGAGACGGTAGTGGACACTGTCCGGGAGAAGGATGTCCACCTCGTGGGGCTCTCGGCCCTGATGACCACCACCCTCAAGAGCATGGAAGAGACCATCGCGGCCCTCCATGCGGCAAAGCTCGACTGCAAGGTGATGGTGGGCGGCGCTGTCCTGACGCCCGAGTACGCCGAGAAGATCGGCGCGGACTGGTACGCCAAGGATGCCAAGCAGAGCGCCGATATTGCCAAGAAATTCTTCGGCGAGTCATAAAAATAGAGCAAGAGCCGGTGCATCTGCACCGGCTCTTTTGACGTTTACTGTTCGTATTGGCTATGATCCACCAGCGCCATGATGCTCTCCGGCGAGGCGGAGAGGCAGGCCGGGGCGTCGGGTTCGGCCACGGAGAGGGTCGTCTTGCTCACTTTCCACCACAGACGAGTGGTGCCGTCCGGCAGCTGGAAGATGAGGTTCCAGTCGAAGGGGTTCTCGCTGGCCGAGAGAAGCTCCACCGGCAGGGCATTCTCTGCGCCCGGGGCGCAGGGGGCGAAGTCGTGGGCGCGGATGCCCACGGCGGTGCAGCCCTCCGGCACCTCAGCGGCGAGGTGCAGCAGACACTCACAGCCTGCGAGGCGGACGCTGTGGGCGTCCACCCGGGTGCAGGGCAGGATGTTCTTGCAGCCGGTCAGCCGGGCCGCAGCGGTGCTGCGGGGGTCGGCAAAGACCTCTTTCGTGGTGCCGGTGCGGAGCACCTGCCCGCCGTTCATGACAATCATGTCCCGGCACAGGCGGTAAGCTTCGTCCCGGTTGTGGGTGACAAGCAGGGCTGTGCCGTCAAAACCCGCCAGCAGGCTGCCTACTTCGCCCTCCACCTCCTCGCGGAGGTAGCTGTCCAGCGCACTGAACGGCTCGTCCAGCATCAAAATCTTCGGCTTGCCCACCAGAATACGGGCCAGCGCGGTGCGCTGCTGCTGTCCGCCGGAAAGCTCTGCCGGGCGGCGGCTGGCCAGTTCTTCCAGCCGCAAGGCCCGCAGCATCCCGGCGCAGCGGGCCTTGCGGGCGGCTTTGTCCCTTTCGGCTTTCAGGCCGCAGAGGATGTTCTGCTCCACGGTCATATTCGGGAAGAGGGCGTAGTTCTGGAAGAGCAGGCCCACGCCCCGCTGCTGGGGCGGCAGGTCGATGTGCTGCTCGCTGTCGAACAGCACCCGCCCGTCCAGCACGATGCGGCCCTTGTCGGGCTTCACGATGCCCGCGATGCAGCGCAGTGTCATGCTTTTGCCGCAGCCCGACGCGCCCAGAATGGCCGTGGCAGTGTTCCCGGCGGTGAAGTCGGAGCGGAGGGTGAAGCCGTTCAGCTTTTTCTCGATATGTACTTCCAGGCTCATGCGCGGCCACCTGCTTTCTGCTTTTTCTCCAAGAGGTTCACAGCCAGCAGCACCACAGCAGAGATGACGATGTCCACCAGCACCCACCGCATGGCACCGGCCTCATCGTTGGTGCGCCAGAGCTGGTACACCGTGGTGGCGATGGTGGCCGTCTTGCCCGGGGTGTAGCCCGCTATCATGCTGGTAGCACCGTACTCGCCCAAGGCCCGGGCAAAGGCCAGCACCGTACCGGCCAGAATGCCCTGACGGCAGCAGGGCATCCGCACCCGCCAGAATATCCACGCATTGGACTGTCCCAGTGTCTGGGCCGACCAGGCCAGCGTCTCGTCAAAACTCTCGAAGGCGCCCCGGGCGGTGCGGTACATCAGCGGGAAGGCCACCACGATGGACGCAAAGATGGCGCTGTACCAGTTCATGACCAGCTTGACGCCGAAATGCTCCAGAAAGAAGATGCCCAGCGGCCGCTTTGCGCCGAAGAGCAGCAGCAGAAAATAGCCCACCACCGTGGGCGGCAGTACCATGGGCAGGGTGAGCACCACGTCCAGCACGCCCTTGACGGTGCGGGGCAGCTTTGCGATATAATAAGCGGCAAAAATGCCGAGGAAGAACACTGCTGCGCAGCTGATGAGCGCGATGCGCAGGCTGTTCCATAAGGGATACCAATCCATGATTTTAACCTTTTACATCGCCGTGAAGCCCACGCCCTCGAACACGGTGGCGGCACGGTCAGTCTGCAGATAGGCCAGGAACTCCCTGGCGGCCTCGGCGTTGGAGGCAGCCTTCAGCACAGCGGCGGGGTAGATGATCTGACCGCACATCTCGGCGGTGGCCTCGTCCACGGGGGTCAGACCGGCGCTGTAAGCGTCGGTGCAGTAGACGACACCGGCGTCCACACTGCCCTCGCTGATCTGGGTGGTGACTTCCTTGACGTTGGAGCCGTAGGTGATGACACCGGCAGCAGCCAGAGCCTCTTCGTCGAGGTCATAGTGGGCCAGGATCTTCTGGGTGTACTGGCCCACAGGCACATCGCTGTTGCCCATGCAGAACAGGATGTCCTGAGCCTTCAGGTGCTCGGCCAGAGCATCAAAGCTGTCGATGCCCTTGTCGCTGCCCTCGGGCACACAGAGGACGACCTTGTTTTCCAGCAGGTCCACGCGGGTGGAGGGGTCCACGAAGTCCAGACCGTCGGTGTTTACGTCGGCAGAAGCGGTGATGTCCAGCTGGTTCATCTGCTTCTGACCGGCAGAGATGAAGAGGTCGCAGTCAGCGCCCTCCTGGATCTGGGTCTTGAGAGTACCGGAGGAATCAAAGTTGAAGCGGAAGGTGACGCCCGGGTTCTCGGCAGAGTAGTCTTGGGCGATGGCGTTCAGGGTCTCGGTCAGGGAAGCAGCGGCGAAGACAATGAGCTCGACGCTCTCGCCAGCAGCCTCGGAAGCAGCTGCGGAAGAGGCAGTGCTGGAAGCAGAGCCGCCGCAGGCGGTCAGGGCAGCAGCAGCGCCGACTGCGCCGACCACGGACAGAAAGCTGCGGCGGGAAATGAGATCGGTTTTCATGAATTTTCTCCTTCTATAGTGGAGTGGTTAAAATTTCCTCATATATGTTCACGTCCCGAAATCGGAGCGGGAGAACAATGTTACTTGCGGGCGCACTCGCCGTCCAGACCGGCGGCGATGCGGACGCCGTGCCCGAGGCTGGGCAGGATGTACTCGAGGTTCTCCTTCACGGCTTTCGGACTGCCCGGCAGGTTGACGATGAGCGTCTTGCCGCGCAATACACTGGCGGCGCGGCTCAGCATCCCGCGGGGGGTGATGGAAAGGCTGTGGTACCGCATGGCCTCGGCGATGCCGGGGGCATTGCGGTCGGCCACGGCATAGGTGGCCTCGGGGGTAATATCCCGGGGCGAGAAGCCGGTGCCGCCGGTGGTCAGGATAAGGTTCACCTGACGGCCATCGGCCAGACGGATGAGCTGTGCTTTCAGCGCCTTGGCCTCGTCGGGCAGGAGCATCGTCTCTTCCACCACATAGCCTGCGGCGGTGAGCATCTCCACGATGAGGGGGCCGCTCTTGTCCTCCCGCTCGCCCCGGCTGCCCTTGTCGGACAGGGTGATGACCGCAGCGCGCAGCGGCGGATCTTCCAGCGGCGGCAGAAGGGTCACTTCGTCGCCGACATGAATCTCGCCGCCCTTCAGCACCCGGGCAAATACGCCCTCCCGGGGCATGATGCACTCGCCGGTCTGCTGCTTGATGACGCAGTCGTTGTGGCACTCCTTGCCGATCTGGGTCATCTCCAGCACCACGTCGCCGATGGCGAAGCGGCTGGTGACGGGCAGGTTGCGGAAGTCGAAGCCCTCGATGACGAGGTTTTCGCCGAAGGCACCATAGTCCACCCAGATCTTCTTGCGGAACGCCTCGATTTTTTCGGCGCTGAGCAGGCTCACCTGCCGGTGCCAGTTTCCGCCGTGGGCGTCGCTCACGATGCCCCATTCCGGGGTCAGGACAGCACTTGGCACCTCGGTCTTGACGGTGCCGCGCTTGGGGCTGGTGCAAATCGCCAGAATTTTTCCCATAGTAATTTATCCTCCGATACGGTACATCCCGCGGGTGGCGGGGATGGAATTGTCTCCGAAATGATGTTCCCGGGGTTTCGACCAGATCGTCTCCCGGATGGCCTGTAAAAGCTCCTCGTCGGCTGCGCCGCCCCGCAGCAGGGTGCGCAGGTCGCAGCCCGTCTCGCTGGCAAGGCAGGGGCGCAGAAAGCCCTGACTGGTCAGCCGCACCCGGTTGCAGGAAGCACAGAACTTGCCATGGACCGCCGCGATGAAGCCCACATCGCCCTTCCAGCCCGGGACGGTGTAGTAGACGGCAGGCCCGTCGCCGAACCCGGCGCTCTGGGCGGCGGGCAGGGGCGAAAACTCCGGCCAGCGGCGGGCAAACCGCTCCCGCAGCTCCGGCCCCGAGATGCAGGGCATGGCCGCGCCGTAGCCGATGGGCATCATCTCGATGAACCGCACCTGTAACGGGCGGCTCTCGGCGAGGGCGGCCAGGTCTTCCAATTCACCCTCGTTCACGCCCACCTGCGGCACACAGTTCAGTTTGACAGGGATGCCGCTGTCCAGTGCGGCGCGGATGCCCTCCATGACGTGCTCAAACTCGTCCCGGGCCGTGATGCTTTGGAACACTTCGGGGCGCAGAGTGTCGAGGCTGATGTTCACGCTGTCAAGACCAGCGTCCAGCAGGGCGGGCAGCTGCTGCGCCAGCAGGATGCCGTTTGTGGTCATGGTGACTTTCCGGATGCCGGGGATGGATTTCAGGCCCGCCACCAGCTGGTCTACGCCCTTGCGCACCAGCGGCTCTCCGCCGGTGACGCGGACGGTATCGACGCCGCACCGGGCAAACAGGGCCGCCAGACGCAGGAACTCTTCGTAGGTGAGCACGGCTTCCCGTTCCAGCTTTTCCACGCCGTCGGGCATACAGTAGCGGCAGCGCAGGTTGCACAGATCGGTGACGGACAGGCGCAGATAGTGGATATTGCGCTGGGCAGAATCAAACATAGCCGCCCTCCGCCCGGATGTAGTGGCCGCTCTTGCCGCCAGTCTTCTCGACGAGATGGATCTCGCCCAGCTCCATGCCCTTATCGACGGCCTTACACATATCGTAGATGGTGAGCAGGGCGGTGGAAACGCCCGTCAGGGCCTCCATCTCCACGCCGGTGACGCCCGCCGTCTTGACGGTGCAGAGCGCCTCCACAGCCTGCCGCTCGGGCAGAAGCTTGAAGTCCACGCTCACTTTCGTCAGTGGCAGCGGATGGCACAGCGGGATGAGCTCGCTGGTGCGCTTGGTGGCCATGATGCCGGCAATGCGGGCCACGCCCAGCACATCGCCTTTCTTCACGGTGCCGCTCTCCACGGCGGCGAATGCCTCGGCGTTCATGGTGATGATGCCGTGGGCGGTGGCCTCCCGGAAGGTGACGGTCTTCTCGCTCACATCCACCATCACGGCGTTGCCGGAGGCATCAAAGTGGGTCAATTTGTTGTCAGTCATAGAATGAAACCTCTCAGCAATGCCCAAATCCGCAGTTGGGCCAGTGGCACTCGGCGCAGCCAAGGCACAGGCCGCCCTCGCCCAGACGGGCAATATCCTCGGCGGTGATGGCATCGTCGGCCAGCAGACGGGGCAGCAGCAGGTCAAAGATGGTGCGCTTGGCGTACATGACGCAGCCGGGCAGGCCACAGACCGGCACACCGTCCAGATAGCTCACGAGGAACATGGCACCCGGCAGCACCGGTGCGCCGTAGGTGACGATGTCCGCGCCGGTATTTCGGATGGCCAGCGGGGTGCGGTCGTCGGGGTCCACGCTCATGCCGCCGGTGGTGAAGATGAGCTCACAGCCCGCTTCTTTCGCTTCCAGAATGGCGGCGGTGATGCCCGCCGGGTCGTCGTCGCAGACCTTGTGGAAGGTCATCTCGCAGCCGTACTCGGCCAGCTTGCCCACGAGGATAGGGGTGAACTTATCCTCGATGCGGCCCTTGAACACCTCGCTGCCGGTGGTGATGACGGCAAACTTCTTGGCCTGCATGGGCAGCACGTTCAGGATAGGCTCACTGCCTGCGGCAGCCTGCATGGCGTCCATCTTCTCCTGTTCGATGACCAGCGGGATGATGCGGGTACCGGCCAGTTTCTGGCCCTTTTTCACGGGCAGGTCGCCGTGGATGGTGGCGATCATCATCTGGGGCGTGCGGTTCACGGCCAGCAGGGCTTCGCGGTTGATTTTCAGCAGGCCGTCGCAGTCGGCGATGAGCTCGATTTTTCCCTCTTTCGGCTCGGTGCCGTGGATGTTCTTGCCCGCAGCGGCCTTGTACAGCAGCGCGGCGGCTTCGTCCTCGTGGAGGATGCCGGGCTTTTTCTCCCAGACGTAGAGGTTTTCTTTGCCGATGGAGAGCAGCACGGGGATGTCCTCGGGCTGGATGATATGGCCCTTGCGGAAACGTGCGCCCTTGAACTCGCCGGGAATGATTTGGGTAATGTCGTGGCAGAGCACCTGGCCTGCCGCGTCTTCGGTACGAATCAGTTTCATATCTGTCTTCTCCTTACAGGCCCGGCATCTGGGCAACGAGCCAGTCGGCCAGAGCCTGCGCATCTTCCAATCCAAAATCTGCCCCCGGAATGTCTCCCACCACCGCCAGCGGCTGGAAAGACACCGGTGTGTCCGAAATTTCTTTGCGGACAACTTCGATTTTCGGCCAGCCGCTGTCCTTGAAGCCTTCCAGCAGCACCAGATCATAGCCGTGGCGCTCGAAGAGCGCCAGCAAGTCCTGCTCCGTCAGGCGGAACATCTCGGTCAGCAGATAGCGCTGGCCGGAGTAGACCGCCACCCCCTCGGCCCCCGCTTCCCGCAGGCGGTAGCTGTCGGTGCCGGGGACATCGGGCGTAAAATCGTGGCCGTCGTGCTTGATAATGCCCACTTTCAGCCCCCGGCTGCGCAGGGCAGGCAGAAGCTTTTCCAGCAGCGTCGTCTTGCCGCTGTTGTGCAGGCCGCTGACGGCCAGCACCGCCGGGCGCTTGAGTTCGATCTCCTGGGCCAGAGCCTCTTTCTGTTCACTGTACAAAACTGAGCACCTCCACTTCTTCGCCCGGAGTCACCGGGCCGCTGCCCGCAGGCAGTTCAACGAGACAGTTGCAGCCGATCATGGCAGAAAGGCTGCCGGACGAGTGGGCTTCGGCGTTGCCCTCGCCGGGGATGGTCACGCTGCCGCCCATGGCCTTTGCCCGCAGATAGCGGTTCCCCTTGCTGGGCTTCGAGAAGCCCGTGGTCAGGGTGCGGGTGGTGCGGGGAAGAAGGCAGCTTTCCTCACAGCGCCCCGCCGCCCGCAAAAGAGCCGGGACGGCGTATTGTTCCAGCGTAGCGGCGGCGGCAAAGGGGTTGCCGGACAGGCAGAACACCAGCTTGCCGCCCACTTTCCCGGCCAGCATGGGGCTTCCGGGCTTCTGGGCCACGCCTGCAAAGAGGATGTCCGCATTCAGCTGTTCCAGCACAGCGGGCAGATAGTCTTTCTGCCCCACCGAGACGCCGCCGCTGGTGATGACGGCATCGCACTCCGCCAGCAGTTCCCGCATCTCACGGGCAATCTCCTCCGGGTCGTCGGAGCAGTGCCGACGTTTTACCACAAAGCCCAGCTGCCGCAGGCGGGCGGCGTTCTGGACGCCGTTGGCGTCGTAAATTTTGCCGGGCGTCCAAGCCTCGCCCGGAGCTAAAAGCTCGCTTCCTGTGGCCAGAACGCCCACGGTCAGCGTCTTGTAAACGGGGACTTCAGCGTATCCCTGCCCGGCCAGCACGCCGAGATGGGCGGGGGAGAGTACCGTACCGGCCTCGGCGATGACAGCACCGGCGGCGATGTCCCCGCCCCGGAATACCACGTTCTGCTGGGGCTTCATGGCGGCATAGAGCTGTACCGTCTCCTCGCCGCTGTCGGTCAGCTCCTGCATCAGCACACAGTCTGCGCCCTCGGGCAGGGGTGCGCCGGTCATGATGCGGGCCGCACAGCCCACAGGCAGAGGCGAAGCGGGGGCATCTCCGGCGTAGAGCTTCATGGTCACGGGCAGGGTGACGGGTGTTTCGCGGCTGGCATCGGCGGCGTCGGCGCTGTGCAGGGCGTAGCCGTCGAAGGGGCTGCGGTCAAAGGGCGGCTGGTCCATCCGGGCCGAAAGCGTCTGGGCAGCAATGCGGCCGCCCGCTTCGTCCAGCGGGACGGTCTCCATCTCCGGCCTCGGCAGAGCCGCAGCGGCATCCAGCACGCGGCGCAGCGCCTCAGAGGGCGCGCAGAAAGGCTGTTTCATAAAAAAATCCTCCAAATGCCCGGCCACACCCGGCCTGCTATGGCTCAGGCTGGGCGCAGCGGGGATTCATATAAAAAGGCAGGTTAAAAAGAAGCGGAGACGTCTTGATGGAAAATCAAAACGCCTCCGCAGAATATCCGCACATTCCGGCAAAGGGCAGCTTGCAGACTGTCCTGCCGATGGCGGG
>ULWV01053686.1_pt1 | contig 9934 bp, 8 predicted proteins | sample 1960651 | NCBI WGS metagenome assembly ULWV01 (sample SAMEA4835820, study PRJEB28245) | human gut metagenome | biome: gut microbiome; material: fecal sample | place: Denmark | collected 2008
TCCAGCAGCTGCCGGAGGAGTTTTTATGTTTAACGGTCAAATGTCGTGGAAAGGGTCGTTTCCCACTGCTGGCCGGGGGCCAGGCAGGCGGTGGCGGCACGTTCGCTCCACTTCTGCGGGTCGGTCTCGGCCCCGGGCAGGGCGTGCCAGGGCTCAATGCAGACATACCGCACGGGTTTGGCGGGAGCACTCCAGATGAGAGTATAGGGATAACCGGCGACATTGCAGACCACGCTGCGGCCGGTGTCTTTCTCATAGATGCCCAGCGTCTTGGTGCGCAGGCCGGCCATGCAGAAGCTGTCGTTGGCAAACAGGTCGTCCGTCAACTGGATGGCGCTGGCGTTCTTCCACTGGTAATAGCACCTGCCGCTCAACAGGCCGTTGGGGGAGGCGTCCAGAATCATGGGGCTCTCGGGCTGGTCGAACCGGAATTCGTAATCCTCCGTGGTGTGGGCGCTGTCAAACGGGACATTGAACGCCGGGTGATAGCCGATGCCGAACCGCAGCTCCTGAGCGGCCTCGGCGGGGTTCTGCACCGTGAGGGTATGGTGGACGGTCTTGCCCTCCAGCCGGAACGTGCTGGTCAGGACAAAATCAAAGGGAAAGCGCTCTGCTTTCATGGCATCGTCCGCTCGCAGCTCCAGCTGGATGGTGTCGCCCTCGGCCCTGAGCAGGGTGTGCTCCACATCCCGGGCAAAGCCGTGTTGGCCGCCCTTGTAGGTCTTGCCGTTTGCGGTAAAGGTGCCGCCCGTCAGTTTGCCGGTCCAGGGGAAGAGGATGGGCGCGTGGCGCTTCCAGATGGCCGGGTCAGCCTGCCAGAGCATCTCTTCACCCGCCGCGTTTTTCAGGCTGACGGCCTCTGCGCCGTGGGTGTCCACCGTCAGGGTCAGAAACTCATTATGGATGGTTGCCTGCATGGTTATGCACTCCTTTTGTACAATATTTTCTGTGCCCAGTATACTCCTTTTGGCGCCAAAAGCCAAGGAGGAAAACGGGCGTGGAAATGCCGGAAAGAAAACAGTAAAACTTTTGCAAAATGGGTTGCAAAATCCAGCCCGGCGTAGTATTATAACGTGGCCGAAAAGCAGAATTTTTCAAAGAACGGAGGAGAAGCTTCCCGTATGAACAGCGACAGTAGCGATCACCCGAAACCACGCTTCTCCTGCGATGTGGACATGGCAAGTGTGTCTGCCGCGTCCTGAATTGCATGTGTCCTTGATACACCGCAGGAGCCTTTGGCAAGACGCGGTGTATTTTTTGTGCCCATTTTCAGGGGCGGACAAGGAGGCAACCCATGCAGAAGAAAAACTATGTACAGGAAATTCTGGACATCATCCACAGCGGCCTGCCGCAGGCGGAGCTGGCGGAAAAGCTTTCCGATTACCATGAAAACGCCCTGGCCGACGCACTGGCCGACCTGACGGCGGAAGAGCGCCGGAAGTTGTACGCCATCCTGGGTGTGGAGCAGGTGGCAGAGATCTTCTCCTACTTGGACGATGCGGAGCCCTACCTGAAAGAGCTGCCGCCGGAAGAGGCCGCGCAGGTAGTCTCCCACATGGACTCCGACGACGCTGTGGATGCTCTGGACGACCTGGAAGAAGAGGACAAAGAGAAGATCGTCCACCAGATGGACAAAGTGGATAAGGACGCCGCCGATGACGTCAAGCTGCTGCTCTCCTACGACGAGGACGAGATCGGCAGCTGCATGACCACCAACTACATCTGCATCCGCAAGGACATGACCATCCGGCAGGCCATGAGCGAGCTGGTGAAGCAGGCGGGCGAGAACGACAATATCTCGACCCTTTATGTGGTGGATGAGAACGAGCACTTTTACGGTGCCATCGATCTGAAAGACCTCATCGTGGCCCGGGCGGACGACAGCCTGGAAAAGCTGATCGCCCGGTCTTACCCCTATGTGACCGACCACGAAAAGATCAGCGACAGCATTGACCGCATCGTGGACTACGCCGAGCGCAGCCTCCCCGTGCTGAACGAGAGCGGCAAGCTGCTGGGCATTATCACCTCGGCGGACGTCGTGGAGCTGGTGGATGACCAGATGGGCGACGATTACGCAAAGCTGGGCGGCCTGACCAGCGAGGAAGACCTGAACGAGGGCGTGTTTCAGAGCGTGAAAAAGCGCCTGCCCTGGCTGGTGGCGCTGCTCTTCCTCGGGATGCTGGTCTCCTCCGTGGTGGGTGCCTTTGAATCGGTGGTGGCGGTGCTGCCCATCGTCATCTGCTTCCAGTCCATGGTGCTGGATATGGCAGGCAACGTGGGCACCCAGTCGCTGGCCGTCACCATCCGGGTGCTGGTGGACGAGAACCTGACCACCAGCAAAAAGCTGCACCTGCTCTTCAAGGAAATGCGGGTGGGCCTGGTCAACGGTGCTCTGCTGGCCGTGATGGCGCTGGGCTTCCTGGGCGTGTATATCCATTTCTTTAAAGCCTACGCCTGGGGGCAGGCGTTTCTGCTCTCGGGCTGTGTGGGTATCTCCCTCATTGTGGCTATGGTCATTTCCAGTCTGGTCGGCACCGTGATCCCGATGCTGTTCCACAAGATCCACATTGACCCCGCCGTGGCCTCCGGCCCGCTCATCACCACCATCAACGATCTGGTGGCCGTGGTGGTCTACTATGGCCTTGCCATGATCGTGCTCATTGAGATGTTCCATCTGGGCTAAAATATAAAGAAAGACAAAGGGGCTGTTGCACTGGTTTTGATCCTTGTGCAACAGCCCCTTTTATTTACTGATTCTGGATCCAGTACCGCTGGGTCAGCGTCCCGTCGGAAGAATCAAAACACTCATCTTCCAGTACGCCGCCGTTGGCGCGGATGGTCTTAGCGGAGGCCACGTTGTAATGGTCACAGCAGATGCGCACTTTTTCGATGCCGTGTTCCCGGGCCTTTTCCAGAGTCAGGCGGGGCATCTGAATGGCGTAGCCGTGCTGACGTTCTACCGGGCGGACGCTGTAGCCGATGTGCCCGCCGTAGGTGAGCAGGTAATCGTTGAGGTAATGGCGCAGGTTGGTCATGCCCACCAGGTGCTCCTGCTCGTCCAGGGCCAGATACTGGGTGGCGGGTACAAAGCCCGCCGGGGTGGTGGACGGGTCTTTCAAAGCGCGGATGTTGGCCAGCCAGGCGTCGAAATCGGGGTACTGGTCCAGCGCGGAGGTGCCGTCCATCCGGGAGCCGTTGGCCAGAAACTCCTCCCGGTAGGCCATCACCTGTGCTTTGTCGCCCTCATTCGGTTCCCGCAGGTGAATCTTCCGGGGTGCGGTGTGCCGGGTGGCAGTGCGGAAATCCGGGGCTTTCATCAGGCCATGACGGTTGCAGTAAAAGTACAGCACGCCGGTGCCCCGCAGCGGGAAGCGGGCCGTGGCATCTCCCTCCGGGTAGAGCCTGACCAGCTGCAACTTGTCTCCCGTGAGGTAGGCGATGAACGAGATAAAATGATCCTTTGTCATAGGGTGATGGATGGTAACGAACAGCTCATCCTCCACCCGCTCCACGGTCAGCTGGTGGTGCTCGTCGGCGTCCTCCGCTTCCGCAATGTCCTGCGCGGGCAGGGTGATGCCGCAGCAGCTCACCACGGCCTGCCCGGTGGCGTGGAGCACATTGCCGCAGACGGGGCAGACATAGAGCTTGGAACGCAGGAGGTTAGCGGCCCGGTTCTGGTTGACCACGGGCTCTCCCTGCATCAGTTCCAGTACCGAGACGCCCAGCGCGGCCGCCAGAGGTTCCAGCAGGGAAATGTCGGGCAGGCCCTTGGCCGTCTCCCACTTGGAGATGGTCTTGGCGCTGACAGAGAGCTTTGCAGCTAATTCTGCCTGGGTGAGGTGTTTGGTTTCCCGCAGCTGCCGGATGGTGCTGCCGGTGACGTAAGTGTTCATGGGGCGATTTCCTCCTTTTCCTTGCACCCAGCGTACCATAGAAAAACACTCCGCGCAACCTACGCTGCGTGGAGTGGAGAAGCAAGCGGCGGCTGTCTGCAATCAGGGAGTTGTCAATTCTTTCAGTATCCGCAGGCTCTCATGGATCAGAGAAAGATTGGGGCTTTGCGGATAATAAGCATAGTAACATTTGCGGGTATCCGGAAGCCCGGGAACCGAGCAATAGAGAAGGCGCTGCCGTTCCTGCTCTGTCAGGAACATCGACAGAGACGCATTGGGGGTCAGTAAGCCGCCGCTGTACAGATACCCTAATCCATGCGCAACCATCCGAAGAGCAGTTACCTGATTCGAGGTCTGGATCACACGCCGGGGAGACAGATGAAGCCGCTCTACCATGTCCATGTAATTGATATAGAGTCCCTGTGTGCTAGCCGGCGCAATGACAGGAAGCCCTTGAAGCTGTTCTGGCTGAAGCTCATAAAGGTTTTCCGGTGAATTCTGGCTGCGTTCTTCCGCAGACAAGTTTAAAAAGCTGTCCGGCATATAAAGAGAGAGCCGTTCAGTACTCAGCTCGCCGGAAAGATATACGGTTGAGCCGATCTGCGCATGACCAACAAAGAGGTCGATCTCACCTCTTCGTAGCATATCCAGCAGGATCGACTCTTTGCTTTCACAAAATTGAAGATTGAGACCCGGATGCTGTTCGATCAGCTTTTCCGCCAAAATCGGTGAAAGCATCTGGCTGTGGACCTGACCTATACCGATCCGGAATTGAATCCGTGACTGCGCTTCGCAGCGAAGCTTTTCTTTCAGCCCATGCTCTTCACGAAGGAGTTTCTGCATCCCGTCGATATAGTGCTTTCCACTTGCCGTCAGTGTGACGGGCGAACTCTGCCGGTCGAAGATCCGGAAACCCAGATCCTGCTCCAACCGGTTCAAAAAGCCTGTCAGCGTAGGCTGCGTGATATAAAGCCGCCGGGTCGCACGGGTCACGTTCTGTTCCTCTGCAAGAACAAGCAGATAGTTTAATTTGTCTTGTGTCATTGCCAGCCTCCATTTGACGCTGTGCGATAGTATAGAAGCTATTACAATATCCGATAAATGCGATTTCCAATCGGATTAAAACTATTATATACTAAAGGCGCGAAGCTCGTCAATAACTTTTGGGAGGTAATGATATGAAAATCAGCCGTGTTGAAGTTTTGTGCGCAAACCGGGCTGTCTATGCCAAAGTCTACGCAGACAATGGACTGTATGGCATCGGCGAAAGCGGCGCATGGGGTCTGCTGGCAGCGTCCGGTGAAGCAATCAAGATGTTCGGTGAGTATCTGGTGGGGCAGGATCCTCTGGATATCGAGCATCACTGGCAGTATATGTATCGTTTCAGCCATTTCCGTGGCGCAGCCGTGATGGGCGCGATCTCTGCTCTGGATGAAGCACTCTATGACATCGCCGGTAAGTTCTATGGTGTTCCAGTCTATCGTCTTCTGGGCGGAAAGTGCCGGGATAAAGTGCGGGTCTACAACCACACTGCCGGACGTACTGAAGAAGAGCTGATTGAAAACGCGATCAAGGGAAAAGAAGAAGGCTTTACCGCGCTGGGTCATCTGAACCCCTATCTGGATGAACCCCGGAACCAGCCGTTCCACGATAACAATACGCAGATGCTGTACAATGCGGAACGCCGCATCGCACGGGTGCGGGAAGCAGTCGGCGAAGATACCGACCTCTGCCTTGAGCTACACCGCCGTCTGGAGCCGGGGCTTGCCGTACAGCTCAGCGCGCGGCTTGAGCCTTACGCTCCGATGTTCCTTGAGGATCCCATCCGTCCGGACAACTTTGATGAGATGGCACGGGTTGCGCAGCAATGCCAGATCCCGATCGCAACGGGCGAGCGGATCAACAGTCTGTTTGAATTCGAGATGCTCCTTGAACGGGGTGCTTGCAGCTATGTGCGCGCTTCCATCGGTGTCTGTGGAGGTTTTACTGGCATCAAGAAGATTGCGGCCCTTGCAGAGGCCCATCACAAGAGCCTTGTGCCCCACAATCCGCTCAGTCCGGTCACGACCAATGCGCTGCTGCAGTTCTGTGCAGCGACCGACAATATCGCAATTTGTGAATACCCGGATCCGTATGCGGCGTCCACTGCCGATCATCTGACCGGGAGCGGCTCAAAACTCCGTCAGGTCGATATGGTTACCCAGATTCCGAAGTTCGAGAAAGGTTATGTGGAAATTCCGGAAGGACCGGGACTTGGCATTGACCTGATCTCTGATGTGGAAGAACGCTTCCCGTTCCGGCCGCACGCTGTCGGTACACGGCTAAATCTGGATGGCTCGATTTGCGACCAATAAGATAATTCTGATATACTGATACGGATGTGGAAATCCGATTAGGAGGAACAAAAATGTCAACGATAACAATCGCAATCCTGATTTTTGTTGTCACATTGATCCTGTACGGTGTGAACAAGTTCTCTATGGGAACGGTCGGTATGATTACGATGGCTGCCCTGCTGGTAACGGGCTGCCTTGCGCCCAAGGATGCTCTGGGCTATTTTGCCAACAAAAACGTGATCCTGATGCTCTCGATGTTCGTGGTCTCGGCTGGATTGAGCCGCACAACGTTTCTGGACGCTTTTTCGGATACGATCGTAAAACTGGCAAAAGGCTCGTTCAAGCGTACTTATCTTTGTTACATTGTAATGGCGGTGATCTTGACCAACCTGCTGTCTAGCCCACTGGTTGTGTTTACGATCTTGCTTCCGCTGGTGGACAGTATGTGCAAGCGGTATGAGATCAGCCCCTCCAAGGTAATGTTCCCAATCGGTCTGTGCTGCGTTGCCTGCTGCTGCATCATGCCTTTTGGCGCAGCGATCGGCCAGTCGGCTCTGTACAGCGGTTTTCTGGAAAGCTACGGATATGACATCGCCTTCACTCCGCTGGATTTCTTCAAGGGCAGATGGCCGTTCCTCCTGATCGTTCCGGCATGGGCATTTACAATGGGTTATAAAATTGCGCCGGAAAAGCCCATCACCGATGTCGCAAGCGTGGTGGTGTCCGGAAAGACCAAGCAGAAACTGAACAAATTTGCAGATATTGCGGGCGTTGTGATCTTTTTTGGTGTTGTTGTGCTTTGCTGTGTCAGTGATAAGATCGGCGTTGAGACTTGGGTGATCTGTCTTGTCGGTGCAGTTCTGGATCTGGTATGCGGCGTTCTGACAAGCAAGGAAGCAATTGCAGCTCTGCCCGTCAGTCTGGCTTGTATGTTGATCGGATCTCTGGCGATGGCAGGCGCGCTGACCGCAACGGGCGCAGGCGATGTCATCGGCGGCTTCCTGTCCAATGTGGTCGGTGGTATGAACAACGCCTATGCGCTGGGTGCCGTGTTCTTCCTGCTGCCTTTCATTCTGACCCAGTTCATGCAGAATCAGGCGGTCATGGCAATGTTCGTTCCTATCTGCCTGATGGCCTGCCGCAACCTGAACGCAAACCCGCTGGGCTTTATGGTGCTGATCACGGCCGGTTCGCTGACTGCGTTTATGACTCCGATGGCAACCAGCTGCATCCCTGCCGTGATGGGCGCAGGCGGATATGACATCAAATCGCTGGTAAAACAGGGAATCCTTCCCTCTGCGATCTTTGCCGTGATCTATATTTTCTATACCATGACGGTCATGCCTGTCTGATGAGGCAGAAAGGGATTTTACGATGAAGATCACAAAAGTCTATTGCGAACACTACCGCTGGCCGAAGGAAAAGCCTATTGCAAATGGAAAGCACGTCTACACGCATAACGAGCTGAATCGTGTCTGCGTTGAGACCGATGAGGGGATCACCGGTTATGGTTCCAGCTGGGCGGTACATAACATCGAGGAGATCGCGGCTCCGATCATAGGCGAAGACCCGCTGAACACGGAACGCCTGTGGAGCAAGCTGTATGTGCCCAAGTTCTTGGGACGCCGTGGAAACACGCTCTGGACGATTTCTGCCATTGACATTGCGCTGTGGGATATCCGTTCCAAGGTGACAAAGCTTCCGCTCTATCAGCTTTTGGGCGGCTACCGTGAGAGCATCCCGTTTTACATTGCGGGCGGCTATTATGGCCCGGATAAGGGAATCCCGGAACTGCAGAAAGAGATGGAGCAGTATGTGAGCTGGGGAGCAAAGGCTGTCAAAATGAAGGTCGGCGCGCTTTCCATCAAGGAAGATGCCGCGCGTGTCAAAGCTGTGCGGGAAGTCATCGGCGAGGACGTCAAGCTGCTGCTGGATGCCAATTGCGCCTATCGCCCTTATGAAGCGATCGAGTTTTCGCGGCAGGTGGAAGAATATTGCCCGTTCTGGTTTGAAGAGCCGGTGGATGCCGATGATTATGAGGGCTACAAGAAGGTTGCGGCCAAAAGTGCCATTCCCATTGCGGGCGGCGAAAATGAAAGTACCCGCTATGGTTTCCGGGATCTGATTAATACGCAGGCTGTCAGCATCCTGAATCCGGATGCGACCTGTACAGGCGGTGTGACGGAGTTTTTGAAGATCGCAAGCCTCGCCAGCGCAAACGGCGTTGCCATGAGCCCGCACGGTCAGCAGCAGGTACACATCCATCTGGACTGCGCAGTTCCCGGTTCCATTCTGGCGGAATTCTATCCGCCGCAGTATGATGCCAAAGTTTACGAAGCATTCAAAAATCCAATCATCATGAATGCCGATGGCACGATCAGCCCGGGCAAGGAACCCGGCACAGGACTTGACATTAACGAAGAAGTCCTGAAGGACTACCGGATCGGTTGATTTATAGCAAACCAACTTTTTAATGCAACAGCAACAACGTTGGTTTGCATATCGCAGATATGCTGTTCCTGTTGCGCTAATTTCTAGCCTTGCGATAGACATATTCCTTTCCAGATTATAGAAAACAGCAGAGTGGATGTCCCGTTGTTCCGACGTAGTTGGGGATGGGGCAGCCACTCTGCTGTTTTTTGAAAATAAAACACTCCGCGCAACCTACGCTGCGTGGAGTGTTTTGGAATCGGATTCTGTTCTTTATTCGTCGGTGTCGTTCTCGTCATCCGGGTCTTCGTCCAGCGCGATACTGAACACGGCCTTTTTCAGCTTGCCGCAGCCCTGTGCCTTGAGGCCAGATTTATAAGGCTCCCCGGCCAGATAGAGGGCAAAGCGGCCCTCGCAGAGCATTCCGGCAATGCTGGTGCCGGCGCTGCCCACGGTGATGTCCGCAGCCTCGTCAGCGGGTTTGGTGGGGGAGAACTCGCCCAGCGAAACTTCAAACAGCTCGCTGCCCTCGAGGTCGGTCTCAAGGGTCAGATGGGCGTCGTGCCGGACGAACGGCGCTTTCTCGCTCACCTGCGGGGTGACGGTGCTCACGGTGACAACGGCCTTGTCACCGTCGATACGGGTCTTGCCTGTGGGCAGGGTGTTGATATCCCGGGCCATGACGTATTCAATGACGGTGTCCAGATTTTCGCTCATGCCCAGATAATTGGGGAGGTTGTTCAGGGTATCGTAGATCATAGGTTACTCTTCTTTCCGGGGCTCGGTGACGAGCTCCTTGATGGCGGGCACCACGCCGCCCAGGTTCTGCAGCTCGGAGGGAATGATGATCTTGGTGGCCTTGCCGTTGGCGACCTTGGCCAGTGCTTCCAGGCTGCGGAGGGCCAGCACCTTATCGTTGGGCATGGCCTCGTTCAGCAGGCGGATGGCGTCGGCGTTGGCTTTCTGCACCGCCAGAATGGCCTGTGCCTCGCCCTCGGCTTCCAGAATGCGCTGCTGCTTGACGGCGTCGGCCCGGAGGATGGCGGATTCTTTTTCGCCCTCGGCGGCAGTGATGGCAGCCTGCTTTTCACCGTCGGCCTTCAGGATCACGGCGCGCTTCTCGCGCTCAGCCTTCATCTGCTTCTCCATGGCTTCCTGGATCTCGCGCGGCGGGATGATGTTCTTGACCTCCACACGGTTGACCTTGATGCCCCACTTATCGGTGGCTTCGTCGAGGATGGCCGTGATCTTGCTGTTGATGGTGTCGCGGCTGGT
>ULWV01016171.1_pt1 | contig 9882 bp, 8 predicted proteins | sample 1960651 | NCBI WGS metagenome assembly ULWV01 (sample SAMEA4835820, study PRJEB28245) | human gut metagenome | biome: gut microbiome; material: fecal sample | place: Denmark | collected 2008
GACCAAGGTGTCGGGAGTTCGAATCTTCTCGCGCACGTATGAAAAGAGACATGATATTATCATGTCTCTTTTTTGTCATAGAAAATTGCATGTAATTTGTCGCATGAAATCTTTTGTTGCGAAATATACAAAAACAGTATAAAATATTTTTAAAAAGCATCGTATCGTAAAAGAACGAGAGCAGGAGGAAAATAAAATGCTTCAGGGAAAGACAGTACTTCTTGGTGTAACAGGAGGGATTGCAGCATACAAGATGCCGAATGTGGCGCGGATGCTAAAGAAAATGCATTGTAACGTACATGTTCTGATGACACAGAATGCAACAAACTTTATTACAGCAACAACATTTGAAACACTGACCGGCAATAAATGTCTGATTGATACATTTGACCGTAATTTTGAATTTTCGGTGGAACATGTTGCATTGGCAAAGCAGGCAGATCTTGTATTACTTGCACCGGCAACTGCAAATGTGATTGGTAAGATAGCAAACGGGATTGCGGATGATATGCTGACTACGACAGTGATGGCATGTACCTGTAAAGTACTGGTTGCACCGGCGATGAATCATAATATGTATCACAATTCGATCGTGCAGGAGAATCTGGAAAAACTGAAGCGGCATGGGTATGAGATGATAGATCCGGTATGCGGCATGCTTGCAAATGGTGATACCGGTGATGGAAAACTTCCGTCTGAAGAAACGCTGGTGGAGTATGTTTTAAGGGAACTGGCATTTGAGAAGAATATGCAGGGACTGAAAGTACTGGTAACAGCAGGACCGACACAGGAAGCAATCGACCCGGTACGTTTTATATCAAATCATTCTACCGGAAAGATGGGGTATGCCATAGCAAAGAACGCAATGTTAAGAGGTGCAGAAGTGACACTGGTTACAGGCAGGACGGCATTAGAACCGCCGATGTTTGTAAAAACGGTTCCCGTAACATCTGCAAAAGATATGTATCAGGCGGTCATGGAATGTGCAAAAGAACAGGACATTATCGTAAAGGCTGCGGCAGTGGCCGATTACACACCGGCGCATACCGCAGATGAGAAAATTAAAAAATCAGAAGGTGAGTTATCACTCACACTGGAAAAAACGACGGATATTCTTGCAGAACTCGGAAAAAATAAAGGCAATACGGTCTTATGTGGATTTTCCATGGAAACAGAGCATATGTTGGAAAATTCCAGGGCAAAACGCAAAAAGAAAAATCTTGATATGATCGCTGCAAATAATTTAAAACAGCAGGGAGCCGGATTTGCTGGTGATACCAATGTGCTGACTCTGATTACAGAAGACTGGGAAAAAGAACTTGCACTTATGAGTAAGGACGAAGCAGCAAAATGTCTGCTAGATGAATTGTTAAAAATTAAGAAAAACAAAAAATAATGGCGGTGTAAAACAAAAAGTGTTGCAGCGTGAAAAGCTGACAGGAGACAGGATATATGGAAACGATTAAAGTACAGAAAAATCAGATCATTGCAAAACAAAAAGAAAAAGTAAAAGCATGGTATTTAATTTTAGAAGGTTCGGTCGTACAGAGAAATTCCTATGCGAGGATTGTTCTGAACAAAGAAAGTGTGATCGGTGTCTCGGAAAAAGACCGGTTTTTGTGCGATTATATTGCGAGAGAAGATTCTGTGCTTGCAGTTTTTCCATACAATACAGCAGATGATCTGATCAATGCATTAAATGGGCAGGAGAGTATGAGAGGCACGCTTCTTCGTGCTGCATTAAAGCAGCGGCAGATGCTGCTTGAGATGTATGCTGGATTTAAAAATCTGGTAAGACAGTTCCATACGTTTGTGGAAACGGAATATAACGACTATACCATGCTCTGCAGTCAGATGCGTATCGATGGACAGGGGTTTACGAGGATGGACAACTTTAAACCGCTTGATATGGTACATATGGCAGAAAACTGGGAGGTTAATAACAGTACAAGCCTTACAAAAAAAGGATATCTTGATGAATACATAAAACTCATGCAAAAAGACGACAGTCTCTGTATCGGGGCTATTATGGAGGCTTCCTATCAGACAAGGCGAGTGATGCAGGGAATTATCGAGATGGTTGATTATTTAAAATATAATCAGGATATCCTGTTATCAGAATCTGAAAACGATTTATTCCATCTTTATTTTGAACTTGTAATACAGGCGGAAATGAATCATTATGATGTGACGCCGTTAAAAGAACGTATGGATAAAATTGCGGAAGTGATCCGCAAATTAAATATCTATGATGACAAACTGGTATCCTATCGTCTGAATGAATACAAAAATCACGACTTTACCCAGTATGCGATGGATGAGTTTGCGACGCCGGGGGAAGATGATAATGTTTCGGATGATGAGTGGGATGAAGAGGAAGAAGAGTCAGAAGACTGCTTAGAACATATCCTGACCTATGCCGGATATACACCGGAACGGATCGAAGATATGCGTAATCTGATCCGGAAATACAGGGAGCTTCCGGATATGCTTTCCACGGATGCGGAAGTGTTCCAGCTTAGAAAACAGCTTTCACAGGTCTTTTATGATGCATATTATAAAGTATTTATGAATGTGATGAAAGATGATGATGAACCGACACCGATCATAGAGATGTTTTTGAATTTCGGATTTATGGATGTACAGATGGTAGGTGAGGATAATGCCAATATCCTTTACGATCTGACAGAACATTTAGAACTTTGCAATTCAGAGCATATTTTTACTATTTTTGAATGGTTAAAAACGATTTATAACGGTCAGAATGAACCGTCAAAAAACGAATTTGACTTAGATTATGCGGGCTATCTGGCAGAACTGAAAAAGACCGGAAAAGTAAATGAAAAACAGATGCGCGATTATGCGAATAACCGTGAGATGAAGGTAAAATTTGAGATACAGAATATGTTTACTTCCGGAAACCGTGTTACATACGGCAGAGTTTCAACATTCTGTCCGATCCTTGGCGAAAATGATCTGATCAATTCCGTTGATAAGATGCTCGTTACGGCACAGAAAATCGAAGATGCCATGAATAAAGTGCGGAAAGTTGATTTTTCCGTATTTTACAGAGGCGTTGTATTTTCTGATCCGGACAAGGGAATCAATCGCGAGGAGATCATGAAAGAGGTACTTCCGAATATTATTCTGATGCCGAACGCTGGAACAAGAGCTATGATGTGGCAGGAAACAGCGGGGGTCAGACGTGATACACCGGCAAGATATATGTTCCCTATTTTTACGGCAGTTGATCTCGATGATATGATGGTTGAAACGACCGGCCGTTACCGTTGGGAGATCTGTCGTAAAATTCAAGGGGTTCACTGGAATGATATCCGCGATAAATCCCTGACGGCAGAGTATTGTGATTATATTCAGTTTTATAAGAAGAATCATGATCTTTCGACTGAGGCAAAAGAGAAGATAAAAAGTGCATTGCTTCGTGGAAAAAATAATTACCGCGAGGTGTTTGTGAAAGATTATCAGAACTGGATCAAATATGAATCAAAGGGAAGCTTCCGTTTAAATAAAGTTTCAAGAGAGATCCTTGTGACATACTGTCCATTTTCCAAGGAGATCAGAGAAGAGTTAAAGTCCAATCCGATGTATCAGAATGCATGGCAGAAATATGATATTTTAATTACGAAAAAGATTCAGCGTATCAAGGGAGTCTATGATAAATATCAGAAGGCCGGTGGTAAGATCACGGATGAACTGAAGGATAATTTAGAATATTATATGATGTAATTGTATGTATAATTTAGAGAATTTCTTCCCATAATATTCTTGCAATAAAAGTTTCATGTAATTAAAGTTTCATGTACCCAAAATTGCGTGTAAGAAAGATTATGCGTAATCAGAATTGGGTGTAAGGAAAATTGCATGTAAACGAAATTGTAGTAAACAAGGTGCAGAACAGCACCGGAATGGAGAAAGAAATGGCAAAGAATGCAGACAATGCAAACAGTGGATCTAATTGCAGAAACAGTTACGAGGACAGCTATGAGAATAGTTATGAGCAGAACAGCTCAAAAAATAAGTCTTCCAACAAAGCAACAAACAGCAACGGACAGAATAAATCCGGACAGAACAGTACAGGTTCTAACGTATCAAAATAAGAACACGGGTACCGGAAACTGCATATAATGTAAGGAAAAAACATTAGCAGAAGAACAGATTACAGGGCAGAGCTTTGTAATCTGTTTTTATTTCGGAGGGAGTATGGCTTTTTTTACGATCCATCCACGCGAGATGGAACAGATTATTTTAAATAAGCATGCCCTGGTTTTGGATGTAAGGGAACGGGAATCTTACCGGGAAGGGCATTTTAGGGGAGCATACTGTTGTCCATATGAGGAGATCGATGGGTGGATGCGGCATTTTAACAGAAATAGAACACTATTAGTTTACTGTGAATATGGCAGTACGAGTCTTTTAGCAGCAAGACAGCTTTCAAAATGTGGCTATGAGGTGTATACCGTTGTTGGAGGAATGCAGGCAATCAGACGCTATAATGGTTATGATTAACATTGACAGGGTATTTTAGAACGGATAATATAGTACTAAGGTAAAAGAAACAGTTAAGGAGAATTCATGAAAACATATGAGCTTGTGGTACCGTGCCATTTTGGGTTAGAGGCGGTATTGAAAAGAGAGATTTATGATCTTGGCTATGAGATAGGCAGAGTAGAAGACGGAAGGATCACATTTACCGGAGATGAGGAAGCAATCTGCCGGGCGAATATTTTCCTGCGCACGGCAGAACGTGTCCTGATCCAGGTGGGACGTTTTCATGCAGAAACGTTTGAGGAATTATTTCAGGGAATCAAAGCGCTTCCATGGGAAAATTATATCCCGGAAAACGGTAAGTTCTGGGTTAAAAAAGCATCCTCCATCAAGAGTAAACTGTTCAGTCCGTCCGATATTCAGTCGATCGCGAAAAAAGCGATGGTGGAGCGGTTAAAGCAGCAGTATCATAAGGAGTGGTTCCCGGAGGATGGGGCGCCGTACCCGGTGCGTATTTTCCTGCTAAAGGATGAAGTGATGGTAACACTTGATACATCAGGGGATTCTCTGCACAAAAGAGGATACCGTACTTTAACGAGCAAGGCTCCGCTGACGGAGACACTTGCGGCATCCCTGCTTATGCTGACACCGTGGAGACCGGACCGTATTCTCGTGGATCCGTTTTGTGGAAGTGGTACATTTCCGATTGAGGCGGCAATGATCGCTGCTAATATTGCACCGGGAATGAACCGTGAATTTACGGCAGAGCAGTGGACAAACATCATTGACCGTAAGGCGTGGTATGAATGCGTAAAAGAGGCACAGGACATGGTAAATGATGAAATTACCGTGGATATCCAGGGATATGACATTGACGGTGATGTGGTTAAGGCGGCGAGGGAGAATGCAAAACGTGCAGGAGTTGACCACCTGATCCATTTCCAGCAGAGACCAGTGGCAGAACTGCACCATCCAAAGAAATACGGTTTTATCGTGACAAACCCGCCATACGGAGAGCGTTTAGAGGATAAGGCGGATCTGCCGGAATTATACAGTCAGATCGGGGAGGCTTACCGCAGACTGGATGCATGGTCTATGTATCTGATCACCAGTTATGAGGACACCGAGCGTTACATAGGACGGAAGGCAGATAAAAACCGCAAGATCTACAACGGAATGTTAAAGACGTATTTTTATCAGTTTATGGGACCGAAACCGCCAAAACGGGATAATTTTCATTAAGGAGATTCTGATTCATGCATTATTCGAAAAGATTTATTGCCTTTGGTGGAATTGTGGCGATTGCTTTTTTGATAAAATATAATATACCTGGTGCTGAGTATGAGCAGATCGGCAGTTTCCGCGGAGCGAGTTTAGAAGCAGAAACCTGGAATCCGCTGATTGCATCAAGTGTGAATGATAATCTGCTGTCTGTGATCATTGATAATAAACAGTATACCAATGAGAAATACAAATTTTATATGGATGACAATTTAGACATTATGATGCCGGTTTCCATTTTGCGGGATGCCTTAAACTGCAGCGCACATATTTATGACGGGGACAGGCTTGTGGTGGAAAAACATTCCAGCGACATATCATTTTCCCTGGATCAGGAGACTGCGACCGTGAATGGGGACATTGAAAAGATCACTTCTCCGTTTACCATGATAGATAATGAGTATTATGTCAGTCTCAATGATCTCTCACAATATATGGATTATACATATAGCTGGAACATGCAGGAAAATGAGGCACAGGCTGCGGATAATTCAGATGCGTCGATCGTGCCGACCAGTTATGATCTGCGGACGAAAAACCGGACATCAGAAGTGCGTAATCAGGGAAGTTATGGAACCTGCTGGTCATTTGCGGCGTTAGGGGCGCTGGAATCATCGCTTCTGCCGGAGGAGAGTGAGCAGTATTCTGTGGATCATATGACACTCTGTAACGGATTTAATATGACGCAGAATGACGGTGGGGAATATACCATGGGAATGGCATATCTTGCAGCATGGAAGGGACCTGTCTATGAAAAAGATGATCCTTATGGAGATAATCAGACAAATGAGGATCTTACCGCGGTAAAACATGTGCAGGAAATGCAGATCATTGAAAGCAAAGATTATGAAAAGATCAAGGAAGCTGTATTCAAATACGGCGGAGTACAGACATCCATTTACAATGCACTGCGCAGTTCACAGTCTTCCTCCCCATATTATAACAAAAGCACAGATGCATACTGCTATATTGGTACAGAGAAACCAAACCATGATGTGGTGATCGTCGGATGGGATGATTCTTATTCTAAGGATAATTTTAACACTGATCTCGAGGGTGATGGAGCATTTATCTGTCAGAACAGCTGGGGAGATAATTTCGGGGAAAACGGCTTCTTTTATATTTCCTATTATGATACAAACATTGGAACACATAATGTTGTTTATACGGATATAGAAAACACGGATAATTATGATCACATTTATCAGAGTGATCTGTGCGGATGGGTTGGACAGCTTGGTTATAATAAAGACAGCATCTACGGTGCCAATGTATTTACCGCAGAGGGGAATGAAACCTTAAAGGCGGCATCTTTTTATGCGACTGGAAAAGACTCACAGTATGAATTATATGTGGTGCGTCAGTTTGAGGATGAGACATCGTTGGAGAAGATGATTCCGGTTGCGTCCGGCAAGCTTGGGAATGCCGGTTATTATACCGTTGACTTTAACCAGGGAATTGAAGTGGATGCGGGGGAGCGTTATGCGGTTGTTCTGTATATAATTACACCCGGATCCGTACATCCGATGGCAATCGAGTATGCTGCGGATGAAGCGACTGAAAATGTAGACTTAGATGATGGAGAGAGCTATATCAGTGCAAATGGCTCGAAATGGGTGAGTGTTGATACCGTAGAGAAATCCAATCTCTGTATCAAGGCATTCAGTGATAATCGATAGAAAGCAGTTATTACATGGAAGATAAAATATTAAAATTTGCGACAGCAGTTGTTGTGGTGCTTACTGTGGCAGTCTGCATTGGACTTCCGTTTTTTCCACAGATCCATACCTGGGCAGTGGAATCGCGGGAAGAGCGTTTAGCAGAGCAGGAATATGCGGAAAACCAGACAGAGATGAAAGATCTTGAAATTGTTGCTGCAGATACATCAGAACAGGTTCATGGCGGACAGCTGCAGTTGAAACTGCCGGAGGGCATAAATGGATCTGATATTCAATTTACAAATGATTATGTGACACAGACGATAAAAATCAGCATTCCGGGAACAGACCGCTCTTATTTTGAAAACGGACCGATTACGGGAAGCAGTAATCACATTGCGACACTTTCTTATTCCAGCAAGGGAGAAGATGGTGTGATAGAGATCGTAATGGATCATGTTTATGAATTAAAAACGGAATATGACAGTGTATATTATTATTTTGATTTTTTGACACCGCAGGAAGTGTATGATAAAGTAGTCGTAATCGATGCGGGGCATGGAGGCCGTGCGCCGGGAGCGAACAAACAGGGGGTCAATGAAAAAGAAATTGATCTTGATATTGTGCTTCAGTTAAAAAAGATACTTGATGAGGATGATCACAATATCGGTGTTTATTATACCAGAACCGACGACAGCAACCCTACTTTTGATCAGAGGGTACAGCTTGCAAATAAGTCGGATGCCGATCTTTTTATCAGCGTACATAACAATTCCACAAACAGTGGAAGAATGTCCTCGGCAAATGGTACAGCAGTCATGTATAACGAGTCGGATGAGAGCGAACTTGGAAGTAAGCGGCTGGCACAGATCTGTTTAGAGGAAGTAACGGGACAGTTACAGAGCAGAAACCGTGGTCTGGTTGAGGGAGACAGTATCTATATTATAAGGACAAGCAAGGTTCCGGTTGCGCTGATCGAGGTTGGATTTATGACCAATCAGCAGGAGCTTGATCTGCTGCGGTCGGAGGATTATCAGAAAAAAGCAGCACTTGGTATCTATCATGCGATATTGCGTGCATTTGAAGAAGGATATTAGTGTGAAAACCAATGTCATACAGGGAAATGGAGAAGCGGAATGAACAGAATTATTTTTGCGACCGGAAATGCCGGTAAAATGAAAGAAATCAGAGAAATTTTAGGGGATATGGATGCAGAGATCCTGTCTATGAAAGAAGCCGGGATCCAGACGGATATCGTGGAAAACGGGACGACATTTGAGGAAAATGCCAGAATAAAAGCAAAGGCAGTGGCACAGTTTACAAAAGATATTGTCCTTGCAGATGATTCCGGACTTGAGGTGGATTATCTGAATAAGGAACCAGGCGTATATTCTGCCCGCTATATGGGGGAAGATACCTCTTATACGATCAAAAATCAGGCAATTTTAGACCGGTTAAAAGGTGTGCCGAAGGAAAAGCGTACGGCTCGTTTTGTCTGTGCGATCGCTGCTGCAATGCCAAATGGAGATGTGCTGGTTACAAGAGAAACGATAGAAGGTTATATCGGAGAAAAACCTGCAGGAAGTAACGGGTTTGGATATGACCCGATTTTTTATGTGGATGAGTTTGGATGTTCCACTGCAGAGCTTACGGAGAAACAGAAAAATCAGATCAGCCACAGGGGAAAGGCGCTGCGCGCCATGAAGGAAAAATTGAATCAGTATGGAATCTGATGTATAAAAACGGGGATTGGAAATACATAGGATGGGGCAGGTAGCCTTATGAGAGTACTGGTTATTAGTGATACGCATAAAAAACATGAAAATTTAAAAGTTGTTTTAGAGAGAGTTTCGCCGGTGGATCTTGTGATCCATCTCGGGGATGCGGAAGGGTATGAAGACTATATTGGGGAGCTTTGTGGCTGTCCATTAGAAATTGTGGCTGGAAATAATGATTTTTTCTCTTCTCTGCCACGTGAAAAGGAGATCATGGTAGGAAATTACCGTGTGTTTATGACACACGGACATTATTACTATGTCGGATCAGGGATAGAGGATTTAAAGCGTGAGGCTTTAGCGCGGGGCGCGGATGTCGCAATGTTCGGGCATACACATATTCCGCTGATCGAATACGGGGACGGAATCGTTGTCATGAACCCTGGAAGTATTTCCTATCCGCGACAGGAGGGAAAACGCCCTTCGTATATCCTGATGGACATTGATAAAAAGGGTGTGGCGCATTATGAAATCGAGTATTTATAGAAAAAATTAAAAAAATTGAAAAAATATAAAAAAAAGTGTTGACATTTATGTTTACGTCCTATATAATAACTCTTGCGTCACGGATGAGACGGAAAAGACAAGCACTTGAATGACTTGCTTTTCAGGATAAAAATTCATATCGGGGTGTGGCTCAGCTTGGCTAGAGCGCCTGGTTT
>ULWV01019645.1_pt1 | contig 9841 bp, 8 predicted proteins | sample 1960651 | NCBI WGS metagenome assembly ULWV01 (sample SAMEA4835820, study PRJEB28245) | human gut metagenome | biome: gut microbiome; material: fecal sample | place: Denmark | collected 2008
AGGTATCATTATCAACCGGAATGAATGCTAATATTCCTAATGGGTATGATATGACTGTCGGACTTGGAAAAGTTTTCATTTATGATACTGGAAATATTCTTTCTATGCAATGATTTGCTTCTGCTGGTGTATCAATATGGTACACCAGCTTTACTTTATTAAAATAAAATTATATAATATATAAAATTATCTTTTAGAAAGGATATAAAAATGATAAGAATAAGTAATATAAAAATATACAAAGACATTACAGACGAAGAAGTTTTACAAACAGCAATTAAAAAATATAAAATAAAAAAAGAAAATATTACTGAGTGGCACATATCAAAAAAATCAATAGATGCAAGAAAAAAAGATGATGTACACTATTCATATTCTATTGATATTTGTGTAAAAAATGAAGAAAAGTTTTTAAAAAACAAAGATATTTCTTTAATTAAAAAATTAGGACAACCACAGTTTGAACTAAATCTAAATAAGTCTGTTAGACCTGTAATAATTGGTGCAGGGCCAAGTGGTTTATTTGCTGCTTTGACTTTTGTTAAATATGGATACAAGCCAATTGTTATAGAACAAGGTGAGCAGGTTGAAAAGCGTAAAAAAACTGTTGATAATTTTATAAATAATGGTATTTTGAATACTAATTCTAATGTCCAATTTGGTGAAGGTGGCGCTGGTACTTTTTCTGATGGAAAACTTACATCTGGCATAAATTCGCCTTATTGTAGAACTGTTTTAGAAGAGTTTGTTAAATTTGGTGCACCTGAACAAATTTTGTATTTAACTAAACCACATATTGGTACAGATAATTTAGTAAATATCATTAAAAATATGAGAAATTATATTATTTCTAAAGGTGGAACTTTCTTATTTAATACAAAATTTATTGATTTAGAAACGACTAACAATTATGTTTCTAAAGTTATTGTAAATCATTTAGACACTAAGACTACTGAAAAAATTGATGCAAATGTTGTTATTCTCGCAATTGGTCATAGTTCAAGAGATACATTTAAAAAAGTTTATGAAAAAGGGCTTTTGTTAGAGCCTAAAAACTTTTCTGTTGGTGTTAGAATTGAGCATTTACAAAGTGAAATCAATAAGGCTCAATATGGTACTTTGACAAAACTGAAATTACCATCTGCTGATTATAAACTTGCATACCATGCTTCTTCTGGACGTTCTTGTTATACATTTTGTATGTGTCCAGGTGGTACTGTTATGCCTTCTTCAAGTGAAGAAAATACAATTGTAACTAATGGTATGAGTTACTTTGCTCGTGATGGTAAAAATGCGAATTCTGCTGTTTTGGTTAATATAACTCCTGAAGATTTTAAAGATGGTAAAAATCCTTTATCTGGTATTGATTTTCAAAAAGATTTGGAGGAAAAAGCTTTTGTTCTTGGTGGTTCAAATTATTTTGCCCCAGCACAAAGATTTGAAGATTTTGATAAAAATATAAAAAGTACCTTTATAGGTACTGTTGAGCCATCTTATAAACCTGGTGTTACTTTATCTAATTTAAATGATATTATGCCTGAATTTGTTTCAACAACTTTGAAAGATGGTATTAAATTTTTTGATACTAGATTACATGGTTTTGCAAATCCAGATAGTATTTTAACAGGTATGGAAACCCGAAGTTCTTCTCCTGTACGAATTTTAAGAGATGAAAATTTAGTTTCTAATATCTGCGGAATTTACCCTTGTGGTGAGGGTGCTGGTTATGCTGGTGGTATAATGTCTGCTGCTGTTGATGGTATTAAATGTGCAATTGCAGCAATTGCGAGAAAAAATTTTTAATTTAAAATTTTCTCTAACATTTTTACTAGATAATCTACATCGTCTTTGGTGTTAAAATCTCCAAATGTAAAACGAATTGCACCTTTTGCTAATTCACTTGGCAAACCAATTGCAGTTAGTACATGTGATGGGCTGTTATCTCCTGAAGAGCAGGCTGAACCTCCTGATGCACAAATCCCCATCTCATCCAATTTATACAATATTTCTGTTGCATTTTGTCCTTCAAAGCTAATATTTATATTTCCTGGCAATCGTTTTTCCATTGTTCCATTTATATGGATATTGGAAAAATTTTTTTTCATTTTTTCTAGGCAATAATTTCTTAAAGTTTGTAGTTTATTTTGATATGTTTCCATGTTCTTTTCTGCTATTTGGCAGGCTTTTCCTAGTGCAACTATTTCTGCAACATTTTCTGTTCCAGACCTTTTATTTTTTTCTTGATGCCCTCCATCCATAAAACGTTCAAATTCAATCCCCTTCTTTACATATAATGCCCCTATTCCCTTTGGCGCATATATTTTATGTCCTGATAAAGAAAGCATATCTATATCCATATTTGGGACATCTATTGGGATATTTCCACATGCTTGAACTGCATCTGTATGAAATATTATTCCATTTTTGTGTGCAATTTTAGCAATTTTTTCTATTGGTTCTATTGTTCCAATTTCATTATTTGCAAACATAATGCTTATTAAAATTGTGTCAGGTCTTATTGAATTTTCTAATGTTTCTAAATTTACAAATCCATCTTTATCAACATCCAAATATGTTACTTCAAAGCCTTTGTTCTCTAAGTTTTGACAACTATGTAATATTGCTGGATGTTCAATTTTTGATGTTATAATGTGTTTGCCTTTATTCTTATTTGCATATGCTATTCCTTTTAATGCTGTATTGTCACTTTCAGACCCACAACTTGTAAAATATATTTCTTCTGGTTTGCAATTTATTAATGATGCTACTCTTTTTCTTGCTTCTTCTATTGCTCTTTTTGATTTTCTTCCTATGCTATATAATGATGATGGATTTCCATATTCTCGGCTTAGATATGGGAACATTTCGGTTAGAACTTCTTCTTTTATTCTTGTTGTTGCACTATTATCAAAATACCTGACTTCCATAAATTTTCCTCTTTTCTTTTTATACAATAAATTTGTATATTATATTCAAATTTATTGTTTTTGTTACAAATGCTAAAATTTCATAATTTAAATATATTAATATTAAATACCATTTATCATATCTTTAATTTTATCAATTTGATTTATAGTTTGCCTATAACCATATTTGTAACAAGCATCTAATTTTTCAGTTTCTAGCAAACCTGTTTTATCAGTTTGAATGGTCAAAACCATATCACTATTACTAATATTTTCCTCAGATATTTTGTTCCCCATAATATCAATAGTTCTCATTACAATATCCATAATATTACTACTTTCCTCAATATCATCTGCCTTGAAATTAACTGTTAGCATTTTATCAACACCTTGATGTCTAACTTCAATTGTTGGAAAATTATCTAATATGCCTCCATCTAAAAACTTATGATTATTATATTCACATGGACTAAAAACAACTGGAAAACTACTACTTGCCCTAATTGCCTTTCCAATATCAATATTATTAATATATTCCGTATTTGGACAAACTTCTTCAGGGATGTTATTTGTAATTATATATTTTTTTGAATTCTGGACATCTACTGTTGGAATTACAATTGGCATTTTTATGTCTGCTATTGTTTTTATTCCTTTACGTGATGCAATATTATTAAAACATTCTTCTATTTCTTCTCCTGAATAAAAACCTTGAAAATTAGTCTTTTTATTTGCCATAAAACTTCCTATATTTGTTACTTTTGATATTGTATTTTGGTTTACCAAATCTTTTGCATATTTTTTGAAAAGTATGTAAATATAATATGGAGAATATCCCATAGCATATAGTGTTGCTATTATACTTCCTGAACTTGTACCTCCTATTGCATCTATTTTTATATTATTTTCTTCTAATGCTTTTAAGACTCCTGCATGAGCTATTCCTCTTATTCCACCTCCTGATAATGCTAATCCTAATTTCATGTTAGTCCTCCTTTTTCTATTTTTATGCTTTAATATTCTATAAATTATTTATATTATTTACTATTTTCTATTCATTTAAACTTGTCTTTGCTACAATTTATAGATTATATATTTTTTAAAAAATCTGTAAATTATAACAAAAAGAAACATGATTAATACTTTTCAATCATGTTTCTTAATATTAGAATAAAAGTTTATCTGAACTTAATATGACTATCTATTTTGTATAGTAAACTTCTCCATTTCCATATTTAACTTGATAATATTCTCCAATAAATGTTGGTTCAGAGTCATTTAATTTATATTTTGGTTCTACAATAATTTTTCCATTACTATCAATAATTCCCCATTTATCATTTTGTTCAATTCCTGCAAAGCCATATTTATTAACTTCTGTTACTTTATCATATTTATAATCTACTATTTTATTTCCGGATTTATCAACAAATCCCCATTTACCGTTCCATTCATTTGCAAAAATTTTATTATCTTTAAATAATTCTGTATTTTTTACTTCTTTTCCATCTTTTAAAATATATTTTGTTTCATCATCATTATATAATTTTATATAGTCTGTATATTTATCCATATTAGCATTTGACAATGAGGTTATTTTCTTCATTTCTGTTGAATAAATTTCTGTTGTTTCATTATCATTTCGATAAGTTTGTATCAAATTTGTTCCATCTATTTTTTGTATTGAATTATAATTAAATGCTACTTTTGTGTCATCTTTATCATCTATAATTCCTAATTTACCATCTGTATTGCATGAAATAAAATAATTATCATATAAATATTCTATATAAATATATTCATTTTTTGTTATGGCTTTTCCATCTTTATATATTGTATAAATTGTTTTTCCATTTTTTGAATCTATATATATCTTATAATCAGTATTTTCAACATCTAGTATTGCTAAATCTGAATCTATATCTGTTTCTTTTCCATTTGTATCAAATATTTTTATATTTTCATCATCTGTTGTCGCATATATATATTCTCCTGTTGTATCTATTTGTTTATATTCAAATGGTACTAGTATTTTTCCTTCTATTGATATTACTCCATATTTTTTTCCTTTTAGTGCTGTTATTGTGTTATTGCTTTCGTTATAAATTAGTGATTGATATTCATTATTTATAATTTTCTTTCCATTTTTCATTAATCCGTATTGTCCATTTTCTGCACATATTATATATGAACTTTCACTATTTATATCTGTCACTCTATATAAATCATTGTATTTATTATCTATTATTTGTTTTCCTTTAAGATTTACATATCCATATCTATACCCTTCATCTGTTGTCTTGCTTACGATATAACCAGCTTTTTTGTATCCTGTTCCTTCTTCATAATATCTGTCTGCATTTATTCCATCATATTGTGGTTTTACTAATGTTACACCTTTTATATTGATAACTCCATATTTTCCATCTTCTTTTACTAAAAGTTCCCCTTCTTTAAATTGAAGTGTATCAATATCTTCATATATTGCATTTGTTATTTTGTTTCCATCTATATCTATAATTCCATATTTACCATCTTTTTCATATTTTAATGTTGTTTTTTCATACATTAAATCACTTAATACATTTTGGAGTCTTAGTGGTTGAATGTTTTCATATTGTGTATATATTTCTTCTCCTTTTTCATTTAGAACTTTTGTGTTATTGTTTTGATAGCATATAAATACTGCTTTTTCTGGATTTGGTATTTTTATATCTTCATATTTTGTGTCTATTATTGTATTTCCCTCTGTATCTATTACTCCATATTTTTCGTTTTCTTTTGATATAAAATATTTGTATTCATTTATTTGTGATATTTCATATTTTCTATTTTCATTTTGAATTTTGTTTACTATACAGTATGTTGACACTGCTATTGCAATTATTACTAAGATTATAATTATTATTTTCTTTTTCATATTTTTTCTTCCTTTCTCTTTTGTCTTCTTTATTATAATTGTTTTCTCTTTTTTTTTCAATAAAAATTTTAATAATACTAAAAAAATCGTTACAATTGAGTGGGAATAATGCTTAAAATACCTTAGAGATATAGTTTTCATATTTTTCTCGGCTTTCCTTCATACTGTTAACAAATTCTATAGTAAATACTCTAACAAACCCCGAAAACGGGAGACCTTTAGAGTATTTACTTAAGAATTTGTAACACAATTTCGGTCTCATTCGAAATATATTCAAACTATATCTCTAAGGTATTTTAAGCATTATTTCTCATGAATGTAACAAAAAATCCCCTTTTCACCAATTGGTTTTAGGGGGATTTTGTTACATACCTGTAACAGGTAATTTTTTTACGTTTTCTACTTTATAAGATTTTTCTTGTTTTGTAGTTTTTCGTTCTTTTTCTTCTTTAAATAAATTATCTACAGTAATTGTAAATTCTTCATTTAAATTAACGTTAAATTCAAAAACTTCATCATTTAATTCATATCCATCTATTGATTTAACTTCTTGGATATAATATTTTCCAGGAACTAAATTTGAAATTTTTATTTCTCCTTTTGAATTTGTTTTTAAATTAGCATAAATTATTTTTTTATTACTATCTAAGATATTAAATTCTACATTTTCTAATCTTTCCTTTGTTTCTGCATCTTGTTTTATTATTCTTATCTTTGTTGCATTTTTATAAAATTTATCCTCTGTTTTTCCAGTTGCATCCTCATATGTTGCTGAAGTTAATGCATAGTCTTGATAAGATGTATCTGGTGCTTTTCCATATAAAATTGGTTTATTATTTATTTTTGTTTGTATTTCTATATTAAAATTACTGTCTTTTGTAAGATTTTTTATCGGAATTAATATTTTAAATTTTTCATTTTGTGAAAAATCTGTTTTTTCATTATTATTAATATCTGTTATTTTTATGCCTTCTGGCAGTTCTTCTTTTACTTTTGATAATTGTACTTTATAATTTGATATTGTTGTTCCAGCTTTTATTGAATATATTTTTGATACATAATTTTTCTCTTTGCCATCAACATCAAATTTTTCTTGTTCTTTTATTATACTTATATTATTTGAAATTTGTGTTTCGGTGCATTTTTCACTATCAGCTAAAATTTGTTTTATTGCTCTTACTGTTCTGTTACCAGCTTCCCCTATTCCTGTATATCCATTTGGATCATTTCCGTGTATATAGCAATAAATTGCTTGTTTTGTTGCTGAAAAAGCTTCTTCTTTATTATAACATCCTAACTGTTCAACTGTTTTATATGGATATCCATTTATTATTATTCTCCATAATTTTACATCTGAAATTGCTGATTGAATTGATACAGAATATTCTAACTCATTATTTACACCGTGTTTTGTTTTATCAAGACAATAAGCCGGATAATTCACTCCATCTTTTGTATAATAAGCATAATATGTTTTGATATATATTCCTTTATATATTAACAGACTTCCACAATCTCCTCCTGAAACAATATTTGCTGAATTGACATTTACAGCTTGTACTGAATTAAATATTAACATTGTATTTAGAATTAAAATACTTATAATTATTGAAAAAAATTTTTTTATTTTTATTTTGCTTTCCTCCTTTAATTTTTTATATAATATTATTTTTAACTTTTATAATTTTTTTATTTTTCTACTGCTTGTATACATCTTCTGTATTCTGGTTCATTTTCAACACATGTAATTAATGTTATTTTATTTTCTTGTGTGTTTTCCAGTGGTTCCCAATCTGTATCTTTTATTATTTTATTTTCTACTACTATATAACTTTTTTCATATTCATAATATTTATAATTTATTTCATCTCCTTCTTTTAATTGTTTTATCTTTGCAAAATAGTTAACAGGATATCCTCTATTATGTGCCGCAAGCCCTACATTACCATTTGTTTTTGTTGTTTCTTCAAAATGCCCAACAAATTTATCCATTACTTCTTTTCTTGTGCCTTCAGATATCTCTGCTTCTAATGATATTTTGGGAATTACTATTTTCCAATTTGTATTTTTTTCTATTTCTTTTGTTTCATTATTTTCTTGATTTTTATTTTCGATTAGGGGTGTATCTTCTTTTGTTTTTTGATTAATATTGATTGAACTTAATTCTACTAACACTGAATTTCTTTTAAATAAATTTGAGATAGGGATTGTATTTATTTTAAATGTTTTCATTTGATTAGTAGCTATAAATATTATTATTGTTATTATAAGGCTTACAATATTAACATATCTTTTGGTGTATAGCATAATTCATATTTTTCACCACCCTTTTTAATTTTTTTTTTGGAATAATTTTTTCGAAAAAATTTTTTAGATTTAAAAACACTTTCGTGTTGTTTGACTAAAACTATAATTATAATACTACATTTTTCTTCATTTGTAAAGAACTTTTCATCGCAATTTTCGACAAAAAGTGACATTAAAAGTGAGACAAATTAGGATTGCCCTATAATTGTCTCATATCTAATTCAAAATAAAATTCTACTCCATTTTCCAAATTATTTACTCCATATTTATTATCATAATTTCCCATAATGGCCTTTACAAAAGCAAGTCCTATTCCTGTTCCTCCATCTTCTCTATGTCTTGATTCATCTGCTTTATAAAACCTATTCCATATTCTATTTAGATTTTCTTCTGATATTTTTTCTCCTGTATTAAATACTTTAATGCATACCTTATTTTCATCTTTTCTTATCTCATTTGAAATTTTAATATATTTTTCGCCATACATTTCTTTTACATTTTTTATAGCATTTGTTAAATAATTTGTTAAAACCTGTTCAATATAAAAATCATCTGCAAATACTTGTATTTCTTCACTATCATCAAATTTTATTTCTGCCTGTTTTTCTTCTATCATAACATTTGTTTTTCTTATTACTTCTTTTTCAAGTTCTACAATATTAAACTCCTTATTATGGAATTCTCTTTTTCCATACTCAAGTTTCATCAATTCTAGCAATTGTTTTACTAACTTATCCATTTTATTTGTTTCATCTAAAATGACCTCTGCATAAAATTTTCTACTTTCTTCATCACTATTTACATTTTCCAACAATCCCTCGCTATATCCTTGTATAAGAGCTATTGGTGTTTTTAATTCATGTGATACATCTGATATAAATGTCTTCCTCATTTCATCTATTTTTGATTTTTCTTCTATGTCTCTTTCTAGTTCTATATTGCTACTTCTTAATTGTTTTATTGTTCTTTCTAGCTTGTCTGACATGGTATTTATGCTTCTTCCCAAATCGTTTATTTCATCTCTTGCATTTGTAACTTGATATTTTTGGCTAAAGTCCAAATTTGACATTTTTTTTGCTATATTGTTTAGTTCAAGTATTGGTTCTGTAAATTTTCTTGATACTATTGTTACCATTATTGATGCTATTAGTATTGTGAAGCCTGCCATCATTAATAAGAAGTTATTTGATATACTAACACTGTCTTGTATTGAGTTTAATGGTATACGAATATATAAAAAATATCCATTTTCTAATTTTCCAGATAACATCATATATGATAGACCATTTTTAGAGTCTCTTTGTTTTTTTATTGTAAAGTTATCATTTGATTCTAATACTTTTCCTTCACTTATTTTGTCTAAAATATCATTTATACTTCCTATTACTGTTGAAAAGTTTTTATTTGTCGTATATAAATTTATTCCATTATTATCTTTGATTAAGATATCAAAATTGTTTTTTATTGATAATTTTTCTAACTCTGTTTGTATATCATTATTTTGCTCTGGTGTTTTGTAGTAGTCATTTAGTGATTCATATACTGATTTTAAAGTGTTTTGCTTTTTATACAAATAAAATTTTTCTAATGCAAAATTGTTTACTATAATTAAAAATAATATTATTAACAATACTGTTGTGCTTAATGTTAAAAACAATTTTGCTTTTACTGATGAAAGTACATCTTTTATTTTATTTAACTTCAAATT